>Ga0208262_1000023_pt1 | contig 105007 bp, 83 predicted proteins | sample LakWasMet15_LOW5_2_FD_183863 | JGI IMG/M metagenome (GOLD analysis project Ga0208262, IMG submission 183863) | Freshwater sediment methanotrophic microbial communities from Lake Washington under simulated oxygen tension - Sediment Metagenome... | ecosystem: Environmental > Aquatic > Freshwater... | reverse complement strand
CTTTTAAGGGTCGTGGGAGATGACCACGTTGATAGGCTATAGATGTAAAGGCAGTAATGTCATAGTCGAGTAGTACTAATAACCCGTAAGCTTATGTACGCTTTTCCCCGCCGCAAGGCGGGGAAGAAACTTTCTCAAATTTTTTCTTTATCTCAATATGTTAAGATATTATGTATTGTTGTCCCGATCAATCGGGATACCCTTGCAAAACCTCTTAAGGTGGTTATTGCGGCGGGGCTCACCTCTTCCCATCCCGAACAGAGTAGTTAAGCCCGCCTGCGCAGATGGTACTGCAATTTGTGGGAGAGTATGTCGTCGCCTTTCTTTGATCTGAACTTGTTTCAGATTCTTTAAAAACCCTGTTCTAACGAACGGGGTTTTTTGTTTTTAATTTTTTAGAAAAATTAATAAAAGATACACGAACAGAGTAGTTAAGCTCGCCTGCGTCCTGAAGCTTCAGGAGTACTGTCCCGTTTTGGAGAGTATGTCGTCGTAGTTTTTTATGGAACCCAATCTGACACGAGTGATAGCGAACTGGCGAAGCAAAAGATTGGGGTTCTTTGTTTTTAAACTGTAGCGTGAGGGATGGAAGTGGTATCCTTTTACTGTTTTAAGTAGAGTAGTTTTTGTAAACCCAATATAACAAACAGTAAAAGATATAACGGACAGCCCGACCTCGTTTTTTGGAACGAGGACACGCCCTAATTATTTAAATGGTTTTCAAAGGATATTGACAATCGTTTTGAATAGGGCACACGCTACATTTTGGATTTGTTGGACGACAAGTTTCTCTTCCCAAAAATGATATTGCCATTCCAATTTCACCCCAAATTTCTTTTGGAAGTACATCCATCAATTGTTTCTCAACTTTATTTCCGTCTTTGGCTTCCTGAATGAGACCAATTTTGGGAGCAACTCTTATAACATGTAAATCCGCTATAATGCCCTCTGCTGGAACTTTCATTTCCCGCATGATAACATTAGCTGATTTTCTTCCAATTCCTTTTAAAGCTACTAATTCGGTCAAATTGGTTGGAATATTGGTGTCACTTTTTAGTGTTTGGGCAATTTCAATAATCCAACTTGCTTTGGTTCCGAAGTTTCTAACTTTAGATATGTAAGGTATTAACGCTTCAATATTAGAGACCGCTATACTTTCCAAATTTGGAAATTCATTAAATAAAGCGGGTGCTATCTTATTGATATTGGCATCAGAATCTTGTGCTGAAAGAATAACCATAACCATTAATTGGTATAGGTTTTCATAATCTAAAGGATGTTTTTTACCCTGATATGTTTTAATAAGTGGTTGCAATTTTTCGGCCCAGTTTGTTGTTTCTTCAAATAAATCCATAACTATTCTTTTAAAAATCCTTTAATTTTATTGATTACTTTTTCGTTCCCTAATATTTTTCGATGCCCTAAACCTTCAGTAATGATTAATTCACTATTTAACAAATGCTTGTTAATATTATGAGCTGCTTTTACATCCACATCTGTATCAATTTTGTCATGGATAATTAATGTTGGAATTTTAACTGCTTTAGCTGCTAAATGACTTGAATAACTCTCCATGTTTTCTCCATATTTCTTTTCAAAATGATCTTTCAAAAGAGGAGCAATATTGGGTTTCAATTGCAGTTGTTTTACAAAATCATCAATAATATCCTGAATGATATCACCACTACCGATGATTACGGCCTTTTTTACTTTTAAATTTTGTTTTAGGGCATTTAAAACTGACATTCCTCCAAGGGAATGACCAATAGCAAATTCAAATGGTCCAAATTGTTTTTCTATCTCAAGAATGGAAGCAATAAATTCAGGCATTAAAGTACTTTTTCCTTGTGATTTTCCATGTGCAGGAGCATCAAAACTTATGATTTGATAGCCCATATGGACTAACTCATCAGCTATTTTGACTAACTGAGTGGCACGACCAGACCAACCATGAACTAGTAAAACTTTCTTTTCACCTTCGCCATATTGATAAACGACAATTTCTTTTTTTATAGTAGGTATGATAATTTTTACTTGCGTAGAATTTTTATCCATGTGCAATTCTCTCTTTGGAATTGCATGTTTTATTGGTGTTGTAAATAATTTAGCAGCAAAAAGGGTTGCTAATTTTGGAGATATAGCTTGTAATAATTTAGCAGTAATAAGAATTGGCCTCGGAATTTGCAATGATTGGGCAGGAATTTCTGTTTTTTTTGTCATTTCAATAAAATTAAAAGCTAGAGATAACTTAGTATTTTTTTTTATAAATTACATCATTATAAATATATTACAAAAATGCAAAGCAAACACGAATAATTATAGAAAATGTTTTGCCTCAATTGGATGGTGGCGCTTTTTTTATCAAACGTATTATAGGCCAAAATGTTAATGTTAGCGCGAATGTTTTTGGTGATGGACATGATATTATAGCTTGTTGTGTTAAATACAAACATGAGAGTGAAAAAAAATGGCAGGAAGTACGATTGTCTCCAAAGGGAAACGACGAATGGAACGCTACTTTTAAAGTAATTAAACAAGGATATTATTCCTATTTCGTCGAAGGTTGGGTTGATTATGCCTTGAATTGGCAGCATGGAACAGAAAGAAAAATTCAAGATAATCAGCATGTTAAATCAGAACTTTTGGAAGGAGCTGAATATTGTCAAGCCATTTTAAAAGAAGTCGATAAAGACGAAAAAGTTTACCTTACTGCCGCTATAAAGGCTTTTCAAGATGCAAAGCAATATGATAAAGCTACTGAAATTGCTCTGTCAAAAGAACTCCATCATATTTTTGAGAAATATCCAACACGCACATTAGCGAATGCTTCTTCTGAATTGAAGATTTATGTGGATAGAAAAAAAGCTTTATTTAGTACGTGGTATGAATTTTTTCCCCGTTCGGCATCACCAAAAAAAGGAAAGCACGGAACGTTTAAAGACTGCGAAGCCTTATTGCCACGTGTTGCAGCTATGGGTTTTGATACCTTATATTTTCCTCCAATTCATCCTATCGGAGAAGTAAATCGAAAAGGGAAAAATAATGCTACTGATGCCGAAAAAGGCGATGTAGGTTCTCCTTGGGGAATTGGCTCCCGACATGGCGGTCACAAATCCACACATCCAGAACTTGGGACTATTGATGATTTTAAAGCCTTAGTTAAAAAGGCAAAAAGCTTGGGAATAGAAGTCGCGATGGATTATGCTTTGCAAGCTGCTCCCGATCATCCTTATGTTAAAGATTTTCCTCAATGGTTTAAATGGCGTCCAGATGGAACCGTGCAATATGCCGAAAATCCACCGAAAAAATACCAAGATATACAACCCATTTATTTTGAAAGTGGTGATTGGAAAAACCTTTGGAAGGAACTTTTAGAGGTTGCTTTATTTTGGATTGAAGAATGTGATATAAAAGTTTATAGAGTTGATAATCCGCACACTAAACCATTTTACTTTTGGGGTTGGTTGATAGCAGAAATCAAGAAAAAACATCCAGATGTATTGTTTTTAGCGGAAGCATTTACAGCACCAAAAGTGATGAATGAATTAGCTAAACAAGGCTTCTCACAATCCTATACTTATTTTACTTGGCGCAATACCAAAGCGGAATTGATTGAGTATGTTGAAGAATTAACCAAGTCGGAACAGAAAGAATTTTATCGCCCTAATTTTTGGCCAAATACGCCAGATATTTTACCGTATGCTTTGCAAAGTGCTAATGAAAGCGTTTATCTTCACAAGTATTTTCTAGCGTCAACCTTGAGCTCAAGTGTTGGAATCTATGGTCCGGTATATGAATATATGATTTCGGAATCCATGCCTGGAAAAGAAGAATATTTCAATTCCGAAAAATATGAATACTACAATTGGGATTGGTCAGTTCAAAATAAATTGATTACCGTAATCTCTCGTTTAAACAAAATACGCCACGAACATCCATCATTGCAACAAACCAATAACATTGAGTTTTGCAAAACCGATAATGATCAGGTGATTGCCTATTACAAATATGATGACGATAAGCAAGATGAAACTTTGATGATTTGTAATATTGATCCGTATTATGCGAAACAATGCTGGGTGCAATTGCCTTTAAAATCGCTAGGACTCAAGGAAAGACAGCCTATTAGAGTTATTGAATTAATCACTGGAAATAGTTATATTTGGGATAAGGAATGGAATTTTGTTGAATTACATCCTTCATTACCGTTTCATTTATTTAAAATTCAGAAATAATGAAAAAGAATGACGCCTCCATAAATGATGATGAATATATCAATCCGTTTGTTTTTAAAACAGATTGGAAGCATGCTTTTGCAGACGAAGAATTTGTAAAAGTTTTTTCGTCCGATATTCTTGAGAATTATATCATCAACAAGCGTTGGTATGGTGGAAAATCAAGCACTTTGAAATATATTGAAGTGGTAGATTTCTTTAAAATCAATTCTAAAAACAATACCTATTATGGAGTTTTATTGGAAGTTAATTTTAAGGAAGCTTTTTATCAGCATTATTTTATGCCGATTTCTTTTATGTCAAAAGAGGAGCTGGACACCAATACCATTATAGCTCCAGTTAAAATGAATGGGCAAGAAGGTTTCTTGGTTGATGCTTTACATCAGGAAGATTTTAGAAAATTATTGTTTGATAAAATTGTCAATTCGAGCGGAAAAGATGAAAAAGTAAAATTCCATAAAGGCAAAAAACTCGAAGATAAAGAATACAAAACATCCAAATTTATGGGTGTTGAACAAAGTAATACTTCTATAATTTACAATGGAACTTTAGTCTTAAAAATATTTAGAAGGATTTATATCAGTACCAATCCGGATTATGAAATCAGTCGTTTCCTTACGGAGAGAATGGATTTTCAACATTCGCCAGCTTATACAGGAAGTATTAGTGTGGTTTTGTCAGAAGGGAATATCACGCTGGGTTTAATGCAAGAATTGGTTCCCAACCAAGGTGATGCTTGGCAATTTATGCTGGATGAAATGGATAGGGTTTTTGATAATTTGAAAAACAAAAAAATAAAAATTGCAAAACTTCCTGATATTGAATTATTCAAACGATTGAAAATAAACGAAGTGCCGCATGAACTTATTGATTGGGCTGGTTTGAGTATTTTTCTGCGCATTCAAACATTAGCAACACGAACAGCTGAAATGCACATTGCTCTTGGTGGCGATTTTCACGATACAGCATTCACGCCAACAACCTACAATGGCGATTATACAGTTTGGTTAAAAAATCGTTTGACGTATCAATTCCAAAACCGATTAAATATTCTTGAAAATAACCTTCACAAATTGGACGGTTTAGCATTGGAATTAGCCAATCAGTTTTTAGATAACAAAAAAGAAATCAGAAAGTTATTTCTTGATTTTGACTGGACCAAAATGAAGTCGGAGCGTATTCGTATTCATGGCGACTATCATTTAGGACAAGTTTTGGTAAATGGCGATGATTTTTATTTACTCGATTTTGAAGGCGAACCCGAAAGTACAATCCGCGACAGAAAAGTAAAACAACCGCCATTAAAAGATGTAGCTGGTATGTTTCGTTCGTTCCATTACGCCATTTATGCGACGATTTTCAACAACAAAGACAAATACCCTTATGAGCAAAAAGAACTGTTTCAAGCTGGGGAAATTTTGTTTAAATATTTAGTGGGAGTTTTTATTCAAACCTACACCGAAGTTGCCCAAGCTGGTAATTTAAACATCGGTTACCGAAAAGAAATTGATTTTCTTTTGAAATATTGCCTCCTTGAAAAAGCAGTTTACGAACTAGGATACGAACTCAATTCACGACCACGTTGGGCAGTAATTCCTTTGACTGGAATTGCAAGTATCATGGAGTTTAAAGAGTAAGTGTATCTTTTTGAGTGAGGAGTTTTGTAGTAAATAATAATTCAAATGTTTATACAATCTGTCACCCTGAGCGCAGTCGAAGGGCACATAACGAGAGCAGACAAAACAAATAAAAAATGAAATTTTATTATGTTTATATTTTACGATGCAATGATAATTCCCTTTACACAGGAATTACAAATGATTTGGAAAGAAGAGTAAATGAACATAATGATGGAAGATTGCCCGATGCCTATACTTTTAAGAGAAGACCAGTTGTACTGGAATGGTATCAGGATTTTACAGAACCAAACCAAGCAATTTATTTTGAGAAGACATTAAAACGATGGTCGAAAGCAAAAAAGGAAGCATTGATAAAAGGAGATTTTGATATGATTCAAACATTGGCTGAATGCAGGAATGCCACACATCATCAATATAAAACATAAGCCCTTCGACTGCGCTCAGGGTGACAGAAAGCAGAAAGTTCAAATTTATTTTTCAAGAAGGATGATTTTATAAAAGATAAATTTAAAGTTTATAGATAAGTAATTAAATGCACAATCTGTCATCCCGAACGCAGTCGAGGGAACATAAACAAGAAATAAACACACACAATATAACAACAATGAACCAAGTACAAACACATTCTCTTTTCACTGATTTTGATATCGATTTATTCAAAGCTGGAAAGCATTTTAAATTATACGAAAAAATGGGCGCGCATCTCATTGAAGTCAACGGTGTGAAAGGCGTTTACTTTGCCGTTTGGGCTCCATCGGCACGTTCTGTTTCTGTAGTTGGCGATTTCAATTATTGGATTCAAGGTGAGCATCAGTTGCATGTTCGTTGGGATTCTTCAGGTATTTGGGAAGGATTTATTCCGGGTGTTGATAAAGGAACAACGTATAAATATAAAATCCAGTCCAACAATAACGGCATCATTACCGAAAAAGCCGATCCGTTTGCTTTGTACTGTGAACATCCACCACAAACCGCTTCCATTATTTGGGATTTGGATTATAAGTGGAAAGACAAAAAATGGATGGACACCCGAAAAGACAAAAACGGGTTAGACAAACCTTATTCGGTTTATGAAATTCATTTGGGTTCTTGGAAAAGAAATGCCGAAGGTAAATTCCTGACCTATCTCGAAATGGCGGAGGACTTGGTAAATTACATCAAAGAAACAGGATTTACTCACGTTGAGTTTATGCCAATTATGGAGTTTCCTTATGATCCATCTTGGGGTTATCAATTGGTGGGTTATTTTGCGCCAACGTCGCGTTTTGGGAAACCGCAGGATTTTATGGTTTTGGTGGATAAACTACATCAAGCAGGCATTGGCGTTATTCTGGATTGGGTGCCATCCCATTTCCCGGATGATGCGCATGGTTTAGGATTTTTTGATGGTTCCAATCTCTACGAACATCCCGACAGAAGAAAAGGGTATCATCCCGATTGGAAGAGTTTGGTTTTTAATTATGGCAGAAACGAAGTGCGTTCTTTCCTGATTAGTAATGCCATTTTTTGGTTACATAATTATCATGCCGATGGACTTCGTGTAGATGCTGTAGCGTCGATGCTTTATTTGGATTATTCCAGAAAAGACGGAGAGTGGGAACCGAATATATATGGTGGAAGAGAAAATTTAGATACCATTAGTTTCATAAAAGATTTCAACGAAGCGGTTTATAGTATGTTCGATGGTGTTCAAACGATTGCCGAAGAAAGTACTAGTTTTCCAATGGTTTCAAGACCAACATCAATTGGTGGTTTGGGATTTGGAATGAAATGGATGATGGGCTGGATGCACGATACCTTGCAGTATTTCCAAAAGGAACCTGTTTATAGAAAATACCATCAAAATGATTTAACGTTCTCCATGACATACGCCTTTTCGGAAAACTTTATGTTGCCATTGTCGCACGATGAAGTAGTGTATGGTAAGAAATCGATATCAGGAAGAATGCCTGGAGATGAATGGCAAAAATTTGCTAATTTAAGATTGCTTTATGGCTATATGTTTACGCATCCCGGAACCAAATTGTTATTCATGGGTGCCGAATTTGGGCAAAGTCGTGAGTGGAATTTCGAGGGAAGTTTGGATTGGCATTTATTAGAATATGGTTATCATGACGGTATCAAAAAAGTGATTACCGATTTGAATGCCTTGTATACAAATTATCCAGCGTTATATGAAAAACAATTCAGCGCCGAAGGATTTGAATGGATCAACTATTCGGATCATCAAAACGCGGTGATGTCTTATATTAGAAAGGGAAATAACGAAAAAGAAATCCTGATTGTAGTATGTAATTTCACACCAGTTGTCAGAGAAAATTATAGAATCGGAGTTCCAACGAAAGGAAAACTAACCGAGATTTTCAATTCGGATAAAGTAGAATATGGCGGAAGCGGTATTTCGTATTCCAAACCCATAAAAATTGATAAAGAAGCTTGGAATGGAAGAGAATTTTCGGCGGCATTGATATTACCACCATTAGCTGTTACTGTTTATAAGATTTCGTAAAAATCATTTATTTTGACCACAAGTTATACCAATTGACACGAATTAATTTGTGAAAATTTGTGTAATCTGTGGTTATTCTTTTTTATTACCAATCGCAAACGTTATAGTTAAAAACTCCTCTAATAAGTTGGTGACTTTTAGACTTCATCTTTGTAAATTTGGCAACACTACAATAATAAATCATTATGATTACCAATACAGAACTCGAACACAAAGGCGATATATATCCTTCCAAAATAATTTCATTTCATCAGGAAGTTGACAGTATTTATTTCAATACCGACAACAATATGATTTTGAAAGTCACGATTCTTCGTGATAGCTTAATCCGATTTCGATATACTACCAAAGGTTATTTTAGCAATGATTTCTCCTATGCGATTGACAAAACCCAATCACACGGTTATAATCAATTGGAAGTCATTGAAGAAAGCGCTTTTTATTTGATAAAAACCAGTAAGGTCTTTTGCAAAATCATTAAAAAAACAGCGAAAGTTTCTATTCATGATATTGACGGATTTACCATTCTTGAGGATGAATTAGGTTTTCATTGGGAAGAGAGTTACGAGCATGGTGGAAACATTGTGAAAATGAGCAAAACTTCCAAAGATGGAGAAAGTTTTTACGGACTTGGCGATAAAGCAACGCATCTCAATCTAAAAGGGAAACGACTTGAGAATTGGGCAACCGACCAATATGCCTTTCATAAAGACCAAGAACCGTTGTATAAAGTAGTGCCGTTTTACATCGGGTTGCATCATGAAAAAGCCTACGGAGTTTTCTTTGACAATACCTTCAGAACCTTTTTTGATTTCTGTCACGAAAGAAGAAATGTAACTAGTTTTTGGGCAGAAGGTGGCGAAATGAATTACTACTTTATATATGGTCCGAAGATGAGCGATGTGGTAGAAACGTATACTCATTTAACAGGAAAACCCGAGTTGCCACCCATGTGGACTTTAGGATATCACCAATGTAAATGGAGTTATTACCCAGAAAGTAAAGTTAAGGAAGTTACCAGTAAATTCAGAGAACTGAAAATACCATGCGATGCTATCTATTTGGATATCGATTATATGGAAGGTTTCCGATGTTTTACATGGAGCAAAGAATATTTCCCCGAACCTAAACGAATGGTTGCCGAATTAGCCAAAGATGGTTTCAAAACGGTTGTTATTATCGACCCGGGAATAAAAATTGATAAAGATTATTGGGTTTATCAGGAAGCATTGGCAAAAGAATATTTTTGTAAACGTGCCGATGGACCATATATGAAAGGAAAAGTATGGCCAGGCGAATGTAATTTCCCAGATTACACCAATCCTGAAGTCCGCGAATGGTGGGCTGGATTATTCAAGGAATTGATTTCAGAAATAGGAGTGAAGGGCGTTTGGAATGATATGAATGAACCCGCAGTTATGGACGTTCCGGGAAAAACTTTCCCTTATGATGTGCGTCACGATTACGACGGAAATCCTTGTAGTCATAGAAAAGCGCACAATATTTATGGAACTCAAATGGCACGCGCTACCTATGAAGGCGTGAAGCGTTTCTCATATCCAAAAAGACCCTTTATCATAACACGTTCTGCCTATTCTGGAGCACAGCGTTATACATCTTCTTGGACTGGAGATAATGTAGCAAGTTGGGAACATTTATGGATTGCGAATATACAAATGCAGCGAATGTCAATTTCAGGTATGGGATTCACAGGTTCTGATATTGGTGGTTTTGCTGAGCAGCCTTCGGGCGAATTGTATGCACGATGGATTCAATTGGGTGTTTTTCATCCTTTCTGCAGAACGCATTCCTCAGGAGATCACGGAGAACAAGAACCTTGGTCATTTGGCGAAGAAGTAATTAACATTACTCGGAAATTCGTAGAATTAAGATATCAATTGTTGCCTTATTTATATACCATGTTTTGGCAATATGTGAACGAAGGAACTCCGATGTTAAAGCCTTTGGTTTATTTTGACCAAGATGATTTACACACCCATTATCGTACCGACGAATTTATATTTGGAAAGCAAATTTTGGTTTGCCCAATTTTAGAACCCAACGCTCAAGGACGAAGAATGTATTTGCCAAAAGGCAATTGGTACAACTACTGGACAAACGAGTTAACAGAAGGGAAAAGAGAGCTTTGGATAAAAACCAATTTTGATCAAATTCCAATTTTCATAAAAGAAGGCGCTATCATTCCAAAATACCCGGTGCAGCAATATGTTGGCGAATTACAATTTGACGAATTGACTTTGGATGTATATTTCAAATTGGGTAAAGAAAAATCAGTGGTATATGAAGATGCACAAGATGGTTATGATTACAACAAAGGCCGATTCTCATTGCGAACGTTTAATGCTACTGGAAAAGAAAAAGAACTTATTATTCAACAGCATAGAGAAGGAAATTTTGAAACAAATTACAGTAAATTCAAAATAAATCTTAAAGGTTTACCGTTTAAGGTAAAGAAGATTGAATTGGACAACGAAAAAATAACTTTGGAGCAAGTGCAATTTAATGGCGGAAACTTTTTAGTAATTGATAAAGATTTTTCGGAGTTGCACATATTTGGAGCCTAGATTTATTAAATTTGTGTCTATAAAAAGTAAAACTATGAAAAAGAGTAATTTGATTTATGTTTTGGTAACGATGCTTTTTTTATCGTGTTCCACCAACCCATTTACAGGGAAAAATACTTTAGCGTTAGTTCCGAATAGTGAAATTTTGCCATCGGCATTTGCTCAATACGGAACATTTTTAAAAGAAAATAAAGTCATTGCAGGAACCACAGATGCTATAAAAGTTACGACTGTTGGAACTAAAATCAAAAATGCCGCTGAGAAATGGTTGAATGCTAATGGCTATAAAGATTATTTAAAGGATTACCAGTGGGATTATAAATTGGTTGAGAGTAAGGAAGTTAATGCTTGGTGTATGCCAGGAGGAAAGATTGTAGTTTATTCGGGGATTCTTCCTATAACAAAAGATGATGCTGGTTTGGCAACAGTTCTTGGTCACGAAGTTTCTCACGCTTTAGCTAATCATGGTCAACAAAGAATGAGTGCAGGAATGCTACAGCAATTAGGTGCAGCTGGTGTTGGTGCTGCAGTTGGAACTAAAACAGAACAAACAAAACAAATAGCCATGACGGCCTATGGCGCTGTTACACAATACGGAGGAATGTTGCCTTTTAGCAGAAGTCACGAAAGTGAAGCCGACAAAATCGGATTAACCTTAATGGCTATTGCTGGATACAATCCTGAACAAGCTGTAGTTTTTTGGACAAGGATGTCTGCGGCATCTGGTGGAAATAAACCAGCAGAATTTATGAGTACCCACCCCTCCGATGAAACTAGAATTGCCAATCTTAAAAAATTAATTCCGGTTGCGAAAGCAGAAGCCTTAAAATTTGGAGTTACTTTTAAATAAAAAATATACTATCTTCGAAGTCCTGATATCTATCGGGACTTTTTTATTTTTAAAAATAACTTATGGCAATACTACCTAAAGGTCATCCAAAATTACTCAATGCCTGGGCTTTCTATGATTGGGCAAATTCAGTTTACAGTTTGGTTATTGCTTCGGCAGTATTCCCAATTTTTTATAACGCTTTGTTTCCCAAAGACAATCCTTATATCGTTGTTTGTGGACACAATTTTAAAAACTCAGCCTTAATAAGTTTTGTTACTGCTGCGGCATTTCTTTGTGTGGCGCTATTTTCACCCTTACTTTCTGGAATTGCAGATTATATGGGAAACAAGAAAATATTCATGCGTATCTTCAACTACATTGGTGCATTTTCGTGTATTGGTTTATACTTCTTCGATTTAAGTAATATTGCTTTAGGGTTAACCTTTTACTTCTTTGGCTTAATTGGCTTCTGGGGAAGTTTAGTTTTCTACAATTCTTATTTACCTGATATTGCGTTTCCAGATCAACAAGATAAAGTAAGTGCCAAAGGCTATTCTTTGGGATATATTGGCAGCGTTTTGCTACTCATTGTAAATCTAGCGATGATTATGAAACCTGACCTTTTTAATATTACAGGAACGCCGGGAGAAGCTTCTATGAAAGCCATGCGCTATTCGTTTGTAACAGTAGGAATTTGGTGGATTGTTTTTAGTAAGTATACTTATTTTTATTTGCCAAAAGGAAATTCCAATCAAGAGAAAGTTGATTTTTTAGTAATTTTTAATGGTTTCAGAGAATTAAAAAAAGTTTGGAAAATGCTTCAGTCGGAAATTCCTTTGAAAAGATATTTGATGAGTTTCTTTGTGTTTAGTATGGCTGTGCAAACGGTAATGCTGATTGCAACTTATTTTGGCAGCCAAGAAATTAAATGGAGTAGTCCTGAAGAAAGTCAAATAGGATTAATAACGTGCATACTTTTAATTCAATTAATTGCTATTCTAGGAGCTTTTTTAACATCACGAGCTTCGAAAAAATTTGGGAATATTAATGTGTTAATTTTTCTGAATGCTTTCTGGCTTTCGCTATGCGGTTTTGCTTATTTCATTACTACGCCGATGGAATTTTATATTATGGCAAGTTTGGTTGGATTAGTCATGGGAGGAATTCAAGCCTTGGGAAGATCAACCTATTCTAAATTTTTACCAGAAACAAAAGACACCGCTTCCTTTTTTAGTTTTTATGATGTATCCGAAAAAATTGGGATTGTAATTGGAATGATGGTTTATGGATTAATCGATCAAATTACGGGTAGTCCAAGATTCGCAATTGTATTTTTGGGAATATTTTTCTTAACAGGAATGTTATTATTATTAAGAATCCCGAAAAAAGCATTGTCATAAATTCAAAAAAAATTATATTTGAACACTAATTGCAAAATAGCTATGACTAAAATAAAATTAATTGCTGGAATATTTTTACTATTAACGGCTTTCACGTTTACCTCTTGTGAAAACGAACCTATTGATAGTGCCCTTAATTTAGATGACTTCAATACTTCTTGTGATGCACCAGGTGCCTTCCAAGCTAGCGATTTTATCAATAATACAAATGTAAATTTGAGTTGGATTGAAGGTAGCGATGAGACTTCATGGGAAATTCAATATGGACTTCAAGGTTTTACTCCAGGAGCAGGAACTTCAGTTGTGGTAACAAATACTACCAATTATACGGTTACAGGTTTGAATCCTGCTAATACCTATAGTTTTTATATTAGAGCAAAATGTAGTGCCACGACTAATAGTAGTTGGGTTGGACCAGTAATTGTTCAGGCTATAGATGTAAATCCAAATTGTGCAAGCCCAACAAATTTAGTAGCTACTAGAAATGCAACTACTAATACCAATGTAAATATTTCATGGACAGCGGGAGGATCAGAAACTGCTTGGGAAATTCAATATGGGAATAGTGGATTTGCATTAGGTTCAGGGATTAATATTACCTCTACAGCTTCTCCAGATTTAATAACAAATATTAATACTCAAAATAGTTTTGATTTTTATGTAAGAGCTGCTTGTTCTGCCTCTGAAAATAGTTCATGGATTGGACCTGTTAGTGTGTCAGCAATTGCTACTGCTGGAATTACGGGAACCTATATATTAACGGCATTTAATACGGTACCTTCAACAGACTTGAATGGTGATGGAACTCCTCATACAAATCAAATGGATGAAGTTCCCTGTTTCGACAATTCACTTTTAATTATAAATGCCAATAATACTTATACCGCTGATTCTAGTGGTGTTGATTTAGGTATACCAAGTGGTTATGAATGTTTTACAGATCCTGATGATCTTGGAACTTGGTCTTTAAGTGGAAATGAGCTTACCTTTACAAGTTCTGATATTACTATAGACCCAACAACTTTTATAGTGTTAGGAAATACACTTACCTATACTCTTCCTGCAGGAACAGTGCTTACAGAAGAAGCAGGAGTTGTTATAGAAATAACTGCCGACTTAACGCTTGTTTATACAAAACAATAAGTTTCCATATCTTAAATATATAAAATCCGTCATTTTGGCGGATTTTTTTATGGCACAATCCTTGTCTTATCGTTGTGCTAATCGATAATAACGGTTTGTATATCGATTTTACACTATTTCAGATGTAATACATCGATTTTAATTTATTTGTAATTAAAGTTGTCCTACATTTGTTTAGTATTGAACAATTTCTAACGTCAATTTGACCTAAAAAAATACCATGTCAAAATACAATATTTTATCCTTTGACAATTTGTCATTACAGGAATTTGATACCGAAGCCGATTTAATTCCACTATTGACGCCAGAGGATGAAGAAGAAATGAACAAAGAAGAATTACCTGCTTCACTACCCATTTTACCATTACGTAATACCGTTTTATTTCCAGGAGTTGTTATTCCAATTTCCGCCGGAAGAGATAAATCCATAAAATTGATTAATGAAGCCAACGCTGGTAATAAAATAATCGGTGTGGTTGCTCAAATAAATGAAGAAGATGAAGACCCATCCAAAAATGATATTCATCCCATTGGAACGGTTGCCAAAATTCTACGCGTATTAAAAATGCCCGATGGTAATATTACCGTCATTCTTCAAGGTAAAAAACGATTTGCAATAGATGCCGTTATTTCCGAAAAGCCCTATCTTAAAGCAACGATAAAAGAAGTTGAAGAAAAAAGACCAGGGAAACACGACACTGAATTCAACGCTATTGTTGATTCCGTTAAAGACTTAGCGATTACCATAATTAAAGAAAGTCCAAACATTCCTTCGGAAGCCACTTTTGCTATCAAAAATATTGAAAGTCAATCTTTCCTTGTCAATTTTGTTTCTTCCAATATGAACCTTACCGTTAAGGAAAAACAAGGTTTGTTGTCAATGAATGCGTTGAAAGAAAGAGCTTTGGAAACTTTGAGATACATGAATGTTGAGTTGCAGAAACTGGAACTTAAAAACGATATTCAATCCAAAGTTCGTTTCGATTTAGACCAACAGCAACGTGAATATTTCTTGCATCAGCAAATGAAAACCATTCAGGAAGAATTAGGTGGTGTTTCTAATGAAGAGGAAATTGAAGAAATGCGTGTCAAAGCGAAGTCGAAAGTTTGGAATGAAAATACCAAAAAGCATTTTGATAAAGAGATTTCAAAAATGCAACGCATGAATCCACAAGCTCCCGATTTTGGAATTCAACGCAATTATTTAGAATTATTTTTGGACTTGCCTTGGGGCAAATATTCAAAAGATAATTTCGATTTAAAAAGAGCTCAAAAAATCATTGACCGCGACCATTTTGGTTTGGAAGATGTAAAGAAAAGAATCATTGAGCATTTGGCAGTTTTAAAATTGAGAAACGACATGAAGTCGCCAATTATATGCTTAACAGGACCTCCAGGAGTTGGGAAAACTTCTATTGGAAAATCCATTGCAGAAGCATTGGGGAGGGAATATGTTAGAATATCTTTGGGTGGTTTACGTGATGAAGCAGAAATTCGTGGACATAGAAAAACATACATTGGCGCCATGCCAGGAAGAATTATACAAAGCTTGAAGAAAGCGGGAACTTCAAATCCGGTTTTTGTTTTAGATGAAATCGATAAATTATCAGTTAGTAATCAAGGGGATCCGTCATCGGCTTTATTGGAGGTTTTAGACCCAGAACAAAACAGTGAATTCTATGATAATTTCTTAGAAATGGGTTATGATTTATCTAAAGTGATGTTTATTGCGACTTCAAATAATATGAGTAATATCCAACCTGCCTTGATTGACAGAATGGAAGTTATCAAAATGACAGGCTATACGATTGAAGAGAAAACAGAAATTGCACGTCAACATTTACTACCAAAACAATTAAAAGAACACGGATTATCAACCAAAGATTTAACGATTGGCAAACGTCAATTGGAAAAAATTGTGGAAGGTTACACCCGTGAATCTGGAGTTCGTGGTTTGGAAGCAAAAATTGCTCAAGTCATTCGAAATGCAGCTAAATCGGTTGCTATGGAAGAAGAGTACAATAAAAAAGTTACCGATGAAGATGTAGTAACTATTCTTGGTGCACCAAAATTAGCTCGTGATAAATCGGAGAATAATGATGTTGCTGGTGTTGTTACAGGATTAGCTTGGACTTCCGTTGGTGGTGATATTCTATTTATTGAATCGCTTATTTCTCCAGGAAAAGGAAATCTGACTTTGACAGGAAATTTAGGAACTGTGATGAAAGAATCGGCGACAATTGCTTTAGAATATTTAAAAGCAAACGCTGAACTTTTCGGATTACAATCGGATCTTTTAGCCAAATACAATATTCACATGCACGTGCCAGAAGGTGCAACTCCAAAAGACGGGCCAAGTGCTGGAATTGCTATGTTAACGTCATTAGTTTCGCTTTTAACACAACGAAAAGTGAAGAAAAATTTAGCCATGACTGGTGAAATTACCTTGCGTGGAAAAGTATTGCCTGTTGGTGGAATTAAGGAAAAAATTCTAGCTGCCAAAAGAGCCAATATCAAAGAAATTATTCTCTGCCATGAAAATAAAAGTGATATTGATGAAATTAAACCGGAGTATATTGAAGGTTTGACTTTCCATTATATAAAGGAAATGGCAGAACTTATGGATGTTGCATTAACCGACCAAAAAGTGAAACACGCCAAAGTACTTTAACGAACTCAATAAAAATGAAATTTTAAGGCATAAGTAAAAGCACTTATGCCTTTTTATTTTCACTTTGGGTATAACTTTAAAAATAATATCTTCGCATTTCCGTTATAGTCTCTGACTTTCTAAGTTTGCTATGTTAAAAAAAATTATTTGTACTGCTTTTATTCTAATCAATTTAGGTTCCTATGGTCAAATAGGAGGAAAGTCAGTATATCAATTTTTGAATTTAGTAACGTCACCAAGACAGGCAGCATTGGGTGGAAAAGTGATTACCATTTATGATAATGATGTCAATCAAGCGCACTTTAATCCAGCTACTATCAATGCAGAAATGGACAATCATTTGGCGTTAAATTATGGTAGCTACTTTGGAGAAGTGACTTATGGAACTGCGGCTTATGCCTATACTTATGACCGACATCTACAAACTTTTCATGCGGGAGTTAATTACGTTAACTACGGAAAATTTGACGGTTACGATGAAAATGGTCAAAAAACATCTACTTTTACGGGTAGTGAAATGGCGCTTTCTTTTGGTTACGCACTTAATATTCCAAATTCGGATTTCTATGTTGGCGCCAACGCCAAATTAATTTCTTCCACTTTGGAAAGTTATAATTCTTATGGAGCTGCGGTTGATTTGGGTGCTCTTTTTATTGATACAAGAAACGATGTGAATTGGGCTTTGGTCATTAGAAATGTTGGAATCCAAATTACACCTTATGATGTAAAAAGAGAAAAATTACCGTTGGAAGTTTTGGTTGGTGTTTCCCAATTAATGCAGAATGTCCCCATTCGTTGGCATTTAACGTTGGAGAATATGCAGCAATGGCAAATTGCTTTTGCAAATCCAAATAGAGCGCAGGGTTCATTAGACGGAGGTTCAACACCAGAAAAGATTTCGGTTTTTAATAATGCTTTGCGACATATGGTAGTTGGAGCGGAATTATTTCCAGACAAAGGATTCAATATCCGAATTGGCTATAATTTTAGAAGAGCCGAAGAATTGCGAATTTTAGAACAACGTAATTTTTCTGGAATATCAGTTGGGATTGGGTTGAAAATGAATAATATAAAATTCAATTATTCCTATTCTCGATATACCGTTGCAGCCAACACAAGTTTATTTGGTTTGACAATTGATTTTTCCAACGATAGATATTAATACGATTAAAATAAATAAATTTTGAAGAAAATCACCATTGCCATCGACGGATATTCCTCAACAGGAAAAAGTACTTTAGCCAAACAATTAGCCAATCATTTGGGTTATGTATATGTGGATACAGGCGCCATGTATAGAGCCGTTACTTATTTCGCCATGGAAAATGGTTACATCAATGCCGATTCTTTTGACAAACAAACTTTGATTAACAGCTTGCCTTATATAAAATTAAGTTTCCAATTCAATCCAACACTGGGTTTTGCCGAAATGTATTTAAATGATACAAATGTTGAAACCGAAATTAGAACTATTGAAGTTTCCAATTTTGTGAGTAAAGTGGCCGAAGTTTCCGAAGTGCGTTCCAAATTGGTGGAACAACAACAAGCTATGGGAAAAGGAAAAGGCATTGTAATGGACGGAAGAGATATTGGAACCGTTGTTTTCCCGGATGCCGAACTCAAAATTTTCATGACCGCCAGTGCTGAAACTCGTGCACAACGACGTTTTGATGAATTGCAAGGCAAAGGTCAGGATGTTTCGTATGAAGCGGTATTGAAAAACGTTCAGGAACGCGATTATATCGATACCCACAGAGATGATTCTCCACTAGTAATAGCTGATGATGCCATTGAAATTGACAATTCCTATCTCACTCGAGAAGAACAATTTCAAGCGGTTTTAGAATTAGTGAACGAAGCCGTGGAATCGGAATAGTTCAACCCTGAAATCAACCTTTAACTTTTTTTGCTTTTCTCAATTTTAATGTTAGATTTACATTCTATTTACTAAAAAAAACATTAAAATTATGAGTATAAAATATCGTTTGACCATAATGAGTTTCCTCCAATTCTTTGTTTGGGGAGCTTGGTTGATTACAGTTGGGAATTATTGGTTCGGAACCAAGCAATGGAGTGGCGAACAATTTGGTGCTATTTTTTCAACATTAGGTTTGTCTTCCATAATCATGCCTGCTATAACGGGAATCATAGCTGATAAATGGATTAACGCCGAGAAGTTATACGGAGTGCTACACATTCTTGGTGGTATTGCCTTGCTTTACATTCCTCAAGTGGATAATCCAACTACTTTTTATTGGGTGATTTTTGCAGCAATGCTTTGTTATATGCCAACGATTTCTTTATCCAATTCGGTGGCGTACAATATTTTAAAGAACAATAATTTTGATGTAGTAAAAGTATTTCCACCCATCAGAGTTTGGGGGACTATTGGTTTTATTGCCGCAATGTGGTTGACCAATTTATCTGGAAATAAAGCTTCGGCTAATATGTTTTATATTTCCGCAATTTCTGCTGTGATATTGGGAATCTATTCTTTTTCGTTGCCAAAATGTCCACCACAAAAATTAATTTCAGAAAACGCGACTTTAGCTCAAAAGCTAGGTTTGGATGCTTTCAAATTATTTGGAACTTATAAAATGGCATTGTTCTTTTTGTTCTCAATGTTTTTGGGTGGTGCTTTGCAGTTGACCAATATGTATGGCGATGTATTCTTATCTGAATTCGGAAAAATACCTGAATATGCTAACAGTATCATTGTGACAAAATCAACTTTGGTTATGTCCATTTCTCAAGTTTCAGAAACCTTATTTATCTTGGCGATTCCGTTCTTCTTAAAGCGTTTCGGAATCAAACAGGTAATGTTGATTTCGATGTTGGCTTGGGTATTGCGTTTTGGGTTGTTTGCTTATGGAAATCCTGCCGATGGATTATGGATGATTATTATGTCCTGTATCGTTTACGGAATGGCATTCGATTTCTTCAATATTTCAGGTTCATTGTTTATTGAAACCACCACCGATTCCAAAATGCGTTCCTCTGCGCAAGGTTTATTCATGATGATGTCTAATGGTTTTGGCGCTTTCTTCGGAGGCTTGGTAAGCGGTTATGTGATTGATGAATTTTTCACACATGATGGAACAAGAGACTGGCACAGTATCTGGCTTTCCTTTGCAGGTTATGCCTTAGTAATTGCAATTGGTTTTGCGGTTTTGTTCAAACACAAACACAATCCAAATGATGTTGCGAATGTAAGTCATTAAAAATATAATTTTATACTAGTAACCCTTTCAGAGTTCCAAACTCTGAAAGGGTTTTTCTTTTAATATAAGAAATCTTTTTTCTTTCTTCTTTACTCTATTTTCTTGGACTAAATATTTTGTAATTAAGATTTTATACTTACTTTTGCAGTCCTTTTGGCGAGCAGTGTTTCCATAAGGACTAAACAATTTATCTAAAAACAACTTCTGTTTTTTCAACCGCATTAAGAAACACTGAAACAGCAGAATACAAATTTTTTATCAGCATGTCTGAAACATTAAAATCACAAGAGCAATTTTTAGCAGAATTCAACTGGCACAATTTCGAAGAAGGTATTGATGCAGTTGATGCTTCTAATTTGCAAGAATTTGAAGATTTAGTATCAAAAACTTTTATTGATACAGATCAAGAAGAAGTAGTAGAAGGAGTTGTAGTTAGAATTACTGACAGAGACGCAATCGTTGACATCAACGCAAAATCTGAAGGAGTTATTTCTTTAAACGAATTCCGTTACAACCCAAACTTAAAAGTGGGTGACAAAGTAGAAGTATTAATTGACATCCGTGAGGATAAAACAGGTCAGTTAGTATTGTCTCACAGAAAAGCAAGAACAATTAAATCATGGGATCGTGTTATCTCTGCTAATGAAACTGGAGAAATCGTTAACGGTTTTGTTAAATGTAGAACTAAAGGTGGTATGATCGTAGATGTTTTCGGAATCGAAGCATTCTTACCAGGTTCACAAATTGATGTGAAACCAATCCGTGATTACGATGTATATGTAAACAAAATGATGGAATTCAAAGTGGTAAAAATTAACCACGAATTCAAAAACGTTGTAGTTTCTCATAAAGCGCTTATTGAAGCGGATATTGAAATCCAGAAAAAAGAAATCATCGGTCAATTACAAAAAGGACAAGTATTAGAAGGTGTTGTTAAAAACATTACTTCTTATGGTGTGTTCATTGACTTAGGTGGAGTTGACGGATTAATTCACATTACTGACTTATCTTGGAGTAGAATCAATCACCCAAGTGAAGTATTGGAATTAGACCAAAAATTAAACGTTGTAATCCTTGATTTCGATGATGAGAAAACAAGAATTCAATTAGGATTGAAACAATTAAACGCTCACCCATGGGATGCTTTAAGTGCTGACTTAAAAGTTGGTGATAAAGTAAAAGGTAAAGTAGTTGTAATCGCTGATTACGGTGCATTTATCGAAGTGGCTGAAGGTGTTGAAGGTTTAATCCACGTTTCTGAAATGTCATGGTCTACGCACTTGCGTTCGGCTCAAGATTTCGTAAAAGTTGGTGATACTGTTGATGCAGTTATCTTAACTTTAGATAGAGACGATAGAAAAATGTCTTTAGGTATCAAACAATTAACGCAAGATCCTTGGACTGATATCACTGGTAAATACCCAGTTGGTTCTAAGCACACAGGTATCGTTAGAAACTTTACAAACTTTGGTATCTTCGTTGAATTAGAAGAAGGTATTGACGGATTGGTTTATATTTCTGACTTGTCTTGGACTAAGAAAATCAAACATCCATCTGATTTTGTTAACGTTGGTGACAAATTGGAAGTTGTTGTATTAGAATTAGATGTTGAAGGACGTAAATTATCTTTAGGTCACAAACAAACTACAGATAATCCATGGGATAAACATGAAGATGCTTATGCTGTTGGAACTATCCATAACGGAACTATCGCTGAAATTGTTGACAAAGGTGCAACAGTTGATTTCGGAGATGATGTTGTTGCTTTCATACCAACACGTCACTTGGAAAAAGAAGATGGTAAAAAATTGAAAAAAGGGGATGCTGCCGACTTTAAAGTAATTGAATTCAATAAAGAATTCAAAAGAGTTGTAGCTTCTCACACAGCAATTTTCCGTGAGGAAGAAGAGAAAAATGTAAAAGCGGTTTCTGAAGCTGTTGCTAGTACTACAAATGCACCTGCTGCAACATTAGGAGATAACAATGACATTCTTGCTGGATTAAAAGCAAAAATGGAAAAAAGCGAGAAAAAGAAATAATATTCTTTTATCCTTATAAAGTAAAAGTCCCGAGTAATCGGGACTTTTTTTTATGTAGTTTTTTTAAGAAATATTTTATACATTTGGGTATAAATGCTTGATTATGAAAAAATTCTATTTCTTTTTAGCGACTTCTTATTTTATTGTAAATGCCAATGCGCAGATTATTAATTTCCCTGATGCTAATTTTAAAACAAAGTTATTAGCAGCGAGTCCATCAAATACAATAGCTAGTATTCACGTTTGGCCACCGATTAACGATCAGACCATTATATATGTGAAAATTGATGCTAACAATAATGGTGAAATTGAAGTTAGTGAGGCGGCTGCCATTTTTTCTTTGAATGTTTCAGGCTCTAATATTTCTTCCTTAATCGGGATAGAGTATTTCTCGGGTCTTAATGATCTCAATTGCAGCAACAATCATTTAAATTCAATTGTTTATGGAAGTATTTTTCAGATTACCTTAAATTGTTCTAACAATCAATTGACTTCGTTTGATTTTTCTAATTTTAATTACCCTTTATTTTTAAACTGTGCTAATAATCTAATTACCTCATTTGATTTTTCTACATTGCAATATGCTTTGTCTTTAAGTTGTTCAAATAATCCTTTGACAAGTATCGAAACCGGAAGCTATCATGGACTTATTAGTTTAGGCTGCTCTAATACAACTGCAACAATCATCGATATTTCCGGAAATAATGGCTGCGAATATTTTACTTGTAACAATAACAACAATCTTACTGCTTTATTAATTAAAGATGCAGTAGATGTTGATGCGGATATGGGAGATATGTGGAGTAGTTTTGATTTCGCCAACAATCCTAATCTTCATTATTTATGCGTGAGTGAAAATAGAATTACAACTGCACAAAACAGAGTAAATCAATACGGTTACACCAACTGTGTAGTCAATTCCTATTGCTCATTTACTCCTGGAGGTATTTTTTACACAATAAACGGAGCGGCTCAGTTTGATTTAAATAATAATGGTTGCGATCCATCCGATAACAATATACCCTTTATTAAGTTTTCGATAAGTAATGAAAGTATATATGGCACATTCATGGCTAATGCTTCTGGGAATTATTCGATTCCTGTTCAAGCCGCAACGCATGTAGTAACTCCTCTTATTGAAAACCCAACTTATTACACTATATCACCTTCATCAGCTAGTATTAATTTCCCAGCGCAGGCAAGTCCGTTTACGCAGAATTTCTGTATCTCTGCAAATGGTGTTCATAATGATTTAGAAACAATACTGTTGCCTATCATTGGTGCCCGACCTGGTCTTGATGCGGTGTATAAAATTATTTGTAAAAATAAAGGAACGACTGTGCAAAGCGCTTCAGTAAATTTGGCTTTTGATGATAGTGTGCTCGATTTTGTTTCCGCAAATCCAAATGTTAATAGTCAGTCGACAAATAATTTAAGTTGGAATTTACAAAATTTCCAGCCATTAGAAACTAGGGAAATCATTGTAATCTTGAATGTTAATTCACCAACAGAAACTCCAGCGGTAAATTCTGGAGATATTTTACATTATACAGCTTCTGTGAATGGCAGTACTGAAGAAACACCTAATGACAATTCATCTGTTTTAAATCAACAAGTTGTTAATTCTTTAGATCCAAATGACAAAACATGTTTGGAAGGCAGTATAGTTTCACCAACTATGGTTGGTCAATATGTTCATTATATTATTCGTTTTGAAAATACAGGAACTGCAAATGCTGTGAATGTCGTAGTGAAAGACGTTATTGATACTAATAAATTCGATATTTCGACTTTAGTACCATCAAACGGAAGTCATCCTTTTGTAACTAGAGTTAGTTCAGGAAATAACGCAGAATTTATTTTTGAGAATATTAATCTCCCTTTTGATGATGCACATAACGATGGATATGTTGCATTTAAGATTAAGACAAATCCAACATTAGTAATTGGTAATACTTTTAGTAATAGCGCAAATATCTATTTTGATTATAATGCACCAATAGTAACCAATACAGCGACAACTAGTATTCAAACGTTAGGCACATCTGATTTTGATTTCGATACTACTTTTAGTTTGTCACCTGTGCCTGCAAAAAACAGTCTTACAATTTCGATAAATAAATCGATTGTAATAAATTCGGTTAGCATTTATAACGCTTTGGGTCAATTAGTTCAAGTGAACACCGATCCAAAGGAAATCATTGATGTTTCAAGTCTGAAAACAGGTACTTACTTTATCAAAGTACTCACAGATAAAGGAACTGCCAGCAGTAAGTTTATAAAAGAGTAATTAAAAGTCCCGAGTAATCGGGACTTTTTTTTGCTCTAATTTCAAAAAAAATCACAATAAAAAAACCATAAACAATCTCCTCTCGTAAATCCATTTATAAACTTAAAAAATATAAATAGTATGAGAACTAGAAATTTTTTCGCCACCGCCTGTTTTGCCCTTACATTATTAGTTGGAAACACATCTTTTGCACAAAAAGAAAAATCAGTAATGGTTGGAGGAGCTGCCATGTATCCATCAAAAAACATTATTGAAAACGCAGTAAATTCTAAAGATCACACCACTTTGGTAGCAGCAGTTAAAGCCGCTGGATTAGTAGAAACGTTACAAGGAAAAGGACCATTCACTGTTTTTGCCCCAACAAACGCAGCTTTCGACAAGTTACCAAAAGGTACAGTTGAAACTTTATTAAAACCTGGAAATCTAAAATTATTACAAACCATTTTGACCTATCATGTGGTTTCTGGAAAGCTTACTTCGGATGTGTTGGCCAAATTAATTAAAGAAAGCAAAGGAAAAGCTGTTTTAAAAACCGTAAGCGGTGGAACATTAACAGCTTGGATGAAAGGAAAAGATTTATATATAACAGATGAGAATGGTTCTAGTGCAAGAGTCACGATTGCTGATGTAAATCAATCCAATGGCGTTATTCATGTAATTGATACAGTCGTAACTCCAAAATCATAAATACTTACTTAATTTTTGGTTAGATTTGTTTTGGTTAAAAAAGAAAACCATCCCTACTGTCGGGATGGTTTTCTGATTATATAGTTAAGTATAGTATTCTACTAAAAAAATACTGGCTGACAAAAACCTGTTATAGTTCGGGTCATACCCGAGCCATCATTAGCGGTAAATGTTGCATTGCTGAATTCCAGTTTAAATTGTTTATTGCCAAGTGTTGTAATTTTGATTGTTCCCGAAACGGCATCATCGCCAAAATATAAGGAAGGTGTGTTATAATCGCCTACGACAAAGTTTGGATCAGCGATAGGGTAGTCGGCACTTGAATAGACAGTATAAGTGCCATCAACAGAACTTCCTTCGTAATTAAAATCGAGCTCAATTACGTTTGGTTCAACTCCTTCTTCGGGTTTTTCTATAATGCTAAATATTTTTCGATGTGTTCCATCTTCAATAAGATCATTATATATTTTGTTAGCATTATTAGTCCCAGTTTTAAAAATACTACCATTAACAAAAAGAGTTCCTGAATCACTCGCACTATCTCCGCTACTACAATTTGTAAGTGTACTACCTAAAATCAAAATAATTAAAACGCTTTTCAGTTTCATATAATACTATTTCTGTTATTATCTCAAGCTTGCGCCAAGTTCTGTCTCAAAATTTTTCTGAAGTTTTTTCATGATTTTGTCAATCTGTTCATCCGTAAGTGTTTTTGAACTATCTTGAATCGTGAAACTCACAGCATAAGATTTCTTACCATCAGGAAGATTTTTACCTTCGTAAACATCAAATAGATTAATATCTTTCAACAAAGATTTTTCCGTTTGTCTTGCAATACTATAAATAGAATCAAATGCCACAGCTTTATCCACCATCAATGATAAATCTCTTCTCACTTCAGGGTATTTTGGAATATCTGTAAATTTAATTTTATTCGAAAGCGTTTTCAAAATCAAATTCCAATTGAAATCAGCATAGAAAACCTCTTGCTTAATATCAAAATGTTTTAAAATAGATTTTTTTACGGTTCCAAATTCTACCAAAGTTTCATTACCATAATTCACTGCCATTCCTTCTGCAAACACATCCGAAACCAAAGGAGCATTTACCACTTTTTGAATGCCTAATCTTGAAAGTACTGAATTTACATAACCTTTGAACAAGAAAAAATCAGTTGGTTTTTGTGGAGTTGTCCAATTTTCCTCAGCGCGATTTCCCGTTGTGAATAACGTTAAATGCTTATTCTCTTCATATCCAGAAGGCAATTTATGATAGGATTTCCCGAATTCGAATAATTTCAAATCGGTATTTCTTCTATTAATATTGTACGACACAGCTTCAAGTCCGGAGAATAACAAAGATTGTCTCATGGCTGATAAATCATTGCTCAACGGATTCAACATCGTTACGTTGAATTCTTCTTTCAACATATCCGATAATTTCACATATTCGGGTGTTGTTAAAGAATTGGCCATCATTTCGTGGAAACTCAAAGAATTCAATTGTGTGGCAACAATATTCTGAACTTTATAATCTTCGGTTCGTGCCGAATTGGAAACCGTAGCGTTTAATTTTTTGGTAAAATTGATATTGTTATAACCATAAACTCTCAAAATTTCTTCAATAACATCTACTTCACGCTGCACATCTACACGGTAGGAAGGAATAATCAATCCCAAACCAGCATCGGAAACGCTGTTCACTTTGATATCCAGCGAAGCCAAAATCTTTTTTATGGTTTCTTTCGGCAATTCCTGACCAATTAATTTGGTAGTTTTATCAAAGTTTAGAAAAACTGGAAAATCTTCTAATTTTTTCGTATAAATATCAACAATATCAGAAGTGATTTCTCCACCTGCAATTTCCAAAATCAACATGGCGGCACGTTTCAGCGCATATTCCGTAATTGTAGAATCAATTCCTCTTTCAAATCGGAAAGAAGCATCCGTATTTAATCCGTGTCTTTTTGCCGATTTACGAATGCTCACCGGATTAAAATAAGCACTTTCTAAAAAGATAGTATTGGTTGTATCCGTAACGCCCGAACTTTTCCCGCCAAAAACTCCCGCTAAACAAAGCGGTCCTTTTTCGTCACAAATCATCAAATCTTCTTCGTGCAAGGTTCTTTCAATATCGTCAAGTGTGGTGAACTTTGTTCCAGCAGTTGCTGTTTTTACAATAATCTTCCCATTGATTTTTGAGGCATCAAAGGCATGAAGTGGTTGCCCAATTTCGTGTAAAACATAATTGGTAGCATCAATAATATTATTCTTTGGATTGATTCCAATAGCTTTCAAACGGTTTTGCAACCAAGCCGGAGAAGGTTTTATGGTGACACCAGAAATGGAAACACCACAATATCTTGGGCATAGATTCGTATCTTTTACATCAACATCAATTTTGAGAGTTCTTTTGTCCACTCTGAAATTACTCACAGAAGGCGTGATGAACTCGATGTTGCTATTTTTTTGAAGCATGCTGGCTCTCAAATCTCTCGCAACTCCCATGTGTGACATGGCATCGGCGCGGTTTGGTGTTAAGCCAATTTCAAAAACTTCGTCGTTTTCTATATTGAATACTTTGGCACATGGCGTTCCTGGTTTTAGCTTTTCGTCTAAAACCATAATTCCATCGTGACTTTCTCCCAAGCCCAATTCATCTTCGGCGCAAATCATTCCGTGGCTTTCTTCACCACGAATTTTGCCTTTTTTTATTTCAAATTCGTTGCCTTCTTTGTCAATTAATTTTGTTCCTATTGTAGCTACAGGAACTTTTTGTCCCACAGCAACATTGCTCGCGCCACATACTATTTGTAGAGGTGTTCCAGTGCCAAGATCAACTTTGGTAACTTTCAATCGGTCCGCATCAGGATGTTTTTCACAACTCAAAACATGTCCCACAACAACCCCTTCCAAACCGCCTTTCACCGATTGGTATTTTTCAACTATTTCCACTTCAAGTCCTAAATCAGTTAGGATTGCAGCAGTTTCGTCTGATTTTAAATCTATTTTAATGAATTGTTTTAACCAATTGTATGAAATCTTCATTTTGAAATTTTTAATAAGGTGCAAATATAATCAATGCCAATGGCAGGAGGAAAGTTTTGTAACGTTTTTTATTATCTTGTTTTGTATTTTTTGATTTATGAGCACAACCTTTATTTTGCTTAAGAATATATCTTCCCGCTGTCCGCGCTACATGGCAGCTAGCTCCCATCGGGGCTAGTGAGAACGTTTGTCTTTCCCGCGCAGGCGAGAATCTACAATGGTTTCCCGCCTGCGCGGGAAAGACAAAACCATGGAACTAGAGTATTTCTTCCACATGCTTTTTGATGTTTTCTGCTATTTTTTTGGTTGGCAAATCGTTCACATCGCTACCAAAAGGATCTTCAATTTCTTCGGCAATTAATTCCAAACTTGCCAATACATAAAAAATAAAAACTACTACTGGCGCAGTGTAATATCCCAAACTAAAAGAATAGCCAAAAGGCAAAGTCATCACATAAAAGAAAATAAACTTTTTGATAAACGCGCTGTAAGAGTAGGGAATAGGTGTGTTTTTAATTCTTTCACACGCTCCACAAATTTCGGTAAACGATTGAATTTCGGCATTCAAAATAATGAGTTGGTCACCAGTTATTTTTTTGGCAACATACAATTCATTTATTTTTTGGAACAACAATTTTGCAACCTGATTGGGTTTGTGTTTGTGATGATCAATTTCCAAATCCAAATCCTCAAAAAGCTGTTTGGCAGTATCTTCATTTTTTAAATGCTTGTGCAAAACGGCAGCATAACTTGGAACGGTTTTTCTAAAAAAGGCTTTGTCATTTTCATCTTCTAAAATTGCCGACAATTTGATGGCAAAATTCCGACTGTTGTTCACCAAACTTCCCCACATTTTTCTGCCTTCCCACCAACGATCATAAGCGGTGTTGGTTCTGAATACCAATAATAACGAAATAACAAAACCCAACATGCCGTGCATAATGGTGATGTTTTTGACATAACTTTTTTCGCCGATTTTCCATACCTCAACTTCGAGATAGCCAATAAGTGCGGCATAAATGCCAATGGCAAACATGATTGGAAGTAATGTTCTAAACGTGTCAGCTTTATGAAAGCGAAAGATAAAAGTAAACCAGTCTTTGGTGTTGTAGGATATCATTTTGACAAATAAAAGTTATGTCAAAAATACACTAAAAACTCAAATTCCCAGCCAATTCTTTTAAGTTGATTTCGGAAAGTTTTGCCTGAAACTGCGTATTGGTGTTTCTAACTTTGGCATTGATATAGTTCAGTTGCGCCGTTCGGAATTCAATAGGAGTGATGGTGCCAATTTTAAATTTGTCCAGCGTGATATCCATATTTTGCTTAGCTATGGCTTCATTTTTTTCTTCCAATTGCATCAATTCTAAATTCGTCAAGTAGGTTTGATAAGTACTTTCCAATTGGGAGTTCAATGCTGAGGTTTGTTGCTCGATGGCGATTTTGGAATTCTCCAATTCTATTTTGGCAATCTTCTCATTGCGATGTTGCGCAAAACCATCAAAAATATTCAAGCTCGCACTAAAACCATAATTCAATCCGCGTGAATAGGAGGAAGAAGTAAAGCCCAAACTCGATTGGCTTTCCGCAAAATTATAACCAGTATTCACTTTTACCGTTGGATAACGATTGGCTTTTACTTGTTTCAACTGCAATTCGGCCACTTTCTTATTGATGATTTGAGCTTCCAATTGCGGATTTTGTTTGGTCGCTAAATCAGTGAGTTCAGGAAGTAATAAGTTTTTGTCAACGTCAATTTTATCGTCTACTTTAAACTCGGTTTTTACATCGCGAGCCAATAGTTCATTCAAAAGGATTTTGGTATTCTTCAACGATTCCTTTTGTTTTAGCAGCACCGTTTGGTCGGTGTTTAAATCGACTTGTGCGTTCAACATTTCCAACTTCGAAGCTTTTCCAATGCTGTATCTGTTTTGTGCCAATGTCAATCGCTGATTGGATATCACAATCGAACTGTCTAAAGCGGACAATTGTTGTTGCTGTTGCACCAAATCAAAATAGGTTGTAGTAACATCACTGATTTTGGTAATGATAGTCAGTTTTAATTTGGAATCACCAAGTTTTTGCAATTCCTCTAACTGACTTTTTTTGGCAAACATTTTAAAGCCATCAAATACCGTCCAATCCAAACCAACGCCATAAGTCAAGCTATTGTTTTTGGCATTGTTTAATTCCGTCGTGGTACCATCTTGTCTAGTTTGCTTGCTGTTTTGAATACTATTATTATCAACCACATTGGCGGTTACTTTTGGTAACATGCCTGCATTTCCTGCTGTCGAGTTGGCTTCGTCAATTTTTAAATCGTTTTTGGATAGCTTGATGTCATAGTTGTTTTCTAATGCGATTTTCAGTGCATCTTCCAATTTCAGAACTTCCTGCGACAATACTTTTGGCGCAAAGCCAACTAATAAAATAATGATATATACTAATTTCATTTTCATTTTATGCTGAATTAATTTCAGTAACTATTACTTCTCAAGAGCTTCAAGATTGTCAAATTCTGGTCGGTGTTTTTTGGCTCGCGACCACATTAAGTAAAACGATGGAATCACAAATAAAGTCAGCACCAATGAAAAAGTTGTTCCGCCTACAATCACAACTCCCATTCCGATTCTACTGTTTGAAGCCGCGCCAAGCGATAAAGCAATTGGTAAAGCTCCTAACGCAATGGCTAAACTCGTCATTAAAATGGGACGAAGTCGTGCTTCAGAGGCCTGAATAATGGCATCATATTTTGATAATCCCTGATCTCGAAGTTGGTTCGCAAACTCGACAATCAAGATTCCGTTTTTGGTTACCAAACCAATCAGCATTACGGTTCCAATTTGGCTAAAAATATTCCATGTCTGGCCAAACAACCAAAGCGAGAATAAGGCTCCGGCAACCGCCATTGGTACTGTTAAAATGATTATGAATGGATCAATGAAACTCTCAAATTGTGCTGCCAGAATCAAATAAATTAAAAGTAAAGCTAATCCAAATGCAAAAGCTGTATTAGAACTACTTTCCACAAAGTCACGTGATTCTCCACCTAAATCGGTAGTAAAACTGGTGTCCAAAACTTTGGCTTTGATTTCATCCATGGCGTCAATTCCATCACTGATACTTTTCCCAGGAGCTAAACCAGCCGAAACGGTTGCCGACATATATCTGTTGTTATGATACAATTGCGGGGGATTGCTTTGCTCATCCACTTTCACCACATTGTCCATTTGTATCAATTCCCTTTTATTGTTTTTGACAAACATCGAAGTCAAATCCAGTGGTTCATCTCTATCTTTTTTATCAAATTGCCCGATGATTTGATATTGTTTTCCATTTCGCATAAAGTAGCCAAAACGTTGTCCGCTCAAAGATAATTGCAATGTTTGCGCAACATCTAAAACAGAAATTCCAAGACTTTCGGCTTTCTCTCTGTCGATGGTTACATTAATTTCGGGTTTGTTGAATTTTAAATTCACATCCACATTGGAAAAGGTTTCATTCTGATTGGCCAAATCCATGAATTGCGGAATCTTTTCACGCAACTTTTCAAAGTTCGGAGCCTGAATAATATATTGAATCGGCAAACCACCACGCTTGTTAACAGCAATAGTAGGCTGTTCAGTAATATTAACTTTCGCCTGCGAATATTTTTTGGTCCATTTGGTTAAAGCATCTGCTATTTCTTTTTGGCTTTTTTCTCTGTCTCCAGGATCTTTCAACGCTAAACGAACTCTTCCACTATTTACAGTTGCATTTCCCAAACCAGGAGCTGTTACTATCAAGGCGATTTTCTTTTCGGGAATAGAATCATCAAGCATCTTTGATAAATCCTGCATGAATCTATCGGTATATTGATAAGTTGCGCCTTCAGGAGTTGTAATACCACCAATTATAAGATTTCGGTCATCGTAAGGCGCTGTTTCTTTCGGAAGGATTTTGAAGAACAAAATAATTAATCCAATACATACGATAACTATGGGGAAACTTATCCATTTCCTTTTGATAAAACGCTCAAGCGAATTGGCATAACCTTTATTTAAACCTTCAAAATAAGGTTCGGTAAACGTATAGAATTTGGTTTTCTTTTGTTCGCCGCCTTTCATCAAATAGGCATTCAACATCGGCGTAAGCGTTAAAGAAACAAAGGCAGAAATTAATACGGCAGAACCAATGACGACACCAAATTCCCGAAACAGTCTTCCGACAAATCCTTCCAAGAAAATGATGGGTAAGAACACAGCTGCTAATGTGATGGATATTGAAATTACTGCAAAGAAAATCTCGTTCGAACCTTTGATTGCCGCTTCTATTGGCGACATGCCTTGCTCGACTTTTTTGAATATGTTTTCGGTAACTACAATTCCGTCGTCAACTACTAATCCTGTTGCCAGAACAATCGCTAAAAGCGTTAATACATTTACCGAAAAGCCACATAAATACATGATGAAAAATGTAGCAATCAGCGAGACAGGAATATCAATTAACGGTCTGAAAGCAATAGCCCAGTCTCTGAAAAATAAGAAAATAATGAGTATTACTAATATCAGAGATATCAGCAAAGTTTCGGCAACTTCAACAACTGATTTTTTGATAAAAAGCGTGTTGTCTAAAGCTACATTTAGTTTGATATCAGCAGGTAAATCTTTTTGAAATCCATCAAATTGTTTGTAGAATTCTTTGGCGATATCTAAATAATTCGTTCCTGGTTGTGGAATAACTGCCAAACCCACCATAGGTTTTCCTTGAGCTACTAATCGGGTTTCTAAGTTTTCGGGACCTAATTCGGCACGACCAATATCACTTAAGCGGACAATTTTATCGCCATCAGCAACGATGACAATGTTATTGAATTCTTCGGCTTTCGAAAGATTTCCCATCGTTTTAACGGTAAGTTCCGTATTGGCACCGGTTAATTTCCCTGAAGGTAATTCTACATTTTGTTTTTCCAATGCTGTTCTGACATCTGAAACTGTAACACCATAGGAAGACAATTTTACAGGATCAATCCAGATTCGCATAGAATATCTTTTTTGTCCCCAAATTTGAACGCTACTCACGCCTGGAATCGTTTGTAAACGCTCGGCAATTACGTTTTCAGCATAATCGCTTAATTCCAAAGGGTCTTTAGTATCACTCTGAACCGTCATCGTGATAATCGGATCAGAATCGGCATCAGCCTTTGAAACTACAGGAGGAGCGTCAATATCTTGAGGTAAACTTCTAACAGCTTGAGAAACCTTATCACGAACATCATTCGCGGCTTCTTCCAGGTTTTTTTCGAGTTTGAATTCGATAGTAATATTACTTGTCCCTTGCGTACTTGCTGAAGTTATGTTTCGGATTCCGTCAATGGAATTGATTGCTTTTTCTAAAGGTTCGGTGATTTGTGATTCGATGATATCAGCATTCGCTCCCGTATAACTCGTTCGAACCGAAATTTGTGCAGGATCAATCGAAGGGAATTCACGGACACCAAGATAACTGTAACCAATAATACCAAAAAGAATAATGGTCAAATTGATGACAATCGTAAAAACCGGTCGTTTGATACTTAAAGTGGATAAACTCATGGGATTACTTGATTTTTACTTTGATATCGGCTTCGTCTTTTAAGGACATCATTCCCGAGGTTAAAACGGTGTCGCCAACTTTTAATCCAGAGGTGATTACGACATCTTTATCTGTTCTTGCAAGTGTTTCTACTTTAACTTCTTTGGCTTGACCGTTATTGGCAATGAAAACTTTTTTTCCGTCTTGAATAGGTATAATTGCTTCCGTTGGAATGATGATGGCGTCTTTAATATTTCCTAAAGCCAATTCAATGTTGGCGAATGTTCCAGGCAATAATTTACCGCTTGAGTTTTCAGTTAATGCTCGAATCTTCATGGTTCTCGTAGCTAATTCAATGGCTGGTTCCAAAGCGTAGATTTTAGCAGTGAATTTATCGGCTACATTTGGAACTGTAAATTTGATTTCGGAACCTTTTGAGATTTGTGAAGCGTATTTTTCGGGAATGGAAAAGGTGATTTTTAGTTGATTGGTACTTACCAAATTGGCAATTAGAGTTGCTGGCGTTACATAAGTTCCGGGAGATATATTTCTTAAGCCAATTTTTCCTGAGAATGGCGCTCTAATACTTGTCTTTCCAATTTGCGCCTGAATCAATTGAGTTTGTGCTTTCATCGTTCTGAAATCGGCACTAGCAATGTCGTATTCTTCCTGACTAATAGCTTCTTTTTGCAATAAGAGTTTGGCTCTTCTTTCGTTCTCGGATGCTAAATTTTCTTTGGTTTTTGCTTGTACTAATTGCGCTCTTAATTCAATATCGTTGACTTTTAATAAAATTTGTCCTTTACTAACCTGACTTCCTTCGGTAAAGGATATGTTTTCTACAATTCCCGAAACTTCGCTGTGGATTTCAATTTGCTCATTGGCCTCAATAGAACCTGAAAGCGAAATAGCATTCGAAAAATCCTGAGGTTTCACAACTACGGCGCTAACAGTAACAGGTGGTTTTTTGCCACTTTTGTCATTACCTTTTTCGTTTTCGGATTTGTTTTTTGTGATTCTGTAGAAAATCATTCCGCCAAGAGCAACGGCAATAATTGTGATAAATATGTATTTTACTTTCATGTAAGATAGTATGAGAAGGTTCACTACAAAACTACTTCTTACTAATCAAAATGGCGTTAACCTTAATTTTTATTTAACACTTGTAGGTACAAGTTTGATTAACTGATGTAATTCCAAATATTTTTCTTCTTTGTCATTTCAATAAAAACCGCTCTCATAGCGAGATGTTCGGGTTTTTCCATTGATGCATCTTCTTTGAGCAATTTTATGGCATAATTTCTAGCCAAAAGTAAAATGTCTTTATCTCGCACCAAATCAGCAATCTGAAGATTGAGTACACCGCTTTGTTGTTTGCCCATTAAATCTCCCGGACCACGAAGTTTTAAATCAACTTCGGCAATTTCAAATCCATCGTTGGTGCTTACCATTGTTTCCATTCGGGTTTTGCTATCGCTGGATAATTTATAAGAAGTCATCAGGATACAATAGCTTTGATCTGCGCCACGACCAACGCGACCGCGCAATTGATGCAATTGCGATAAACCAAAACGTTCCGCACTTTCAATAATCATCACACTAGCATTCGGAATATTTACACCAACTTCAATTACCGTTGTGGCTACCATTATATTGGTTTTTCCTTCTGCAAAGCGTTTCATTTCCGAATCTTTATCGGCAGGTTTCATCTTCCCATGAAGAATAGAAATGCTGTATTGTGGCAAAGGAAAATCTCTGGAAATACTCTCATAACCATCCATTAAGTCTTTGAAATCCATGGTTTCACTTTCCTTAATCAATGGATAAACAATATAAATTTGTCTTCCTAACGCTATTTCATCGCGTATGAATTTCCAAACTTTTAAGCGATTGCTATCAAAACGATGCACGGTTTGAATGGGTTTTCTTCCTGGCGGTAATTCGTCAATAATGGAAATGTCTAAATCGCCATACAAACTCATCGCCAAAGTTCTCGGAATTGGAGTGGCGGTCATCACCAAAACATGTGGTGGAATATCATTTTTCTTCCAAAGTTTACTTCGTTGTTCTACGCCAAACCGATGTTGCTCATCGATAATGGCCAAGCCCAAATTTTTGAATTGCACTTTATCTTCCAACAAGGCATGTGTTCCAATCAGGATATCTAAGGTTCCGTTTTCAAGTTCCTCGTGAATGATTTTTCTTTGTGAAGTTTTGGTTGAGCCGGTTAGTATTTTAATATTGATTTTTAAATCTTTAGCTAATTCAGTTAAACCATTAAAATGTTGATTGGCTAGGATTTCTGTAGGCGCCATTAAGCAACTTTGGAAACCATTGTCCAGCGCAATTAACATTGCCATAAGCGCCACTATTGTTTTTCCCGAACCTACATCGCCTTGCAAAAGTCGGTTCATTTGTGCCGTAGTTCCCATGTCATTTCGAATCTCTTTCAATACTTTTTTCTGCGCATTTGTCAATTCAAAAGGTAAGTGATTCTGATAGAAATCATTGAAATGATTCCCAACAATAGTAAAGGGATGCCCTTTTATTTTGTGTTTCCAGATGAGGTTTTTGGTAATCAATTGCAATTGAATAAAAAACAGTTCTTCAAACTTTAATCGGAATTGCGCTTTTGCGAGTAGCTCCGCGCTTTTTGGGAAATGAATATTAAATAAAGCAGCATTTTTCGGAATCAGTTTGAGTTCGTCAACAAGATATGTGGGTAACGTTTCCGAAAATTTTGCCTGCGTTTCCAGAAATAGTTGTTGCATCATTTTATTTACAACCCTATTGGTAATCCCACGATTTGTCAAAGTCTCTGTTGATGGGTAGACGGGTTGCATGGCAGAACGCAGACTTTTTTCATGTTCTGCTAATAATTCTATTTCCGGATGCGACATGCTATAGGCATTATTGAAAGCCGTGCATTTTCCAAAAACCACCATTACTTCATTGAGTTTTAAACTTTCTCTAATCCATTTGTGACCTTGAAACCAGTTGAGTTCCATTTGCCCTGTGTCATCTACAAAAGTGGCAACCAAACGCTTTTTTCCTTTGCCAAATTCTACCGTTTTTATATTGATGATTTTACCGATAATTTGAACTTCGGCAACGGTGTTTTGCAATTCGTTTATTTTGTAATAACGCGTTCTATCAATATAGCGATTGGGAAAAAAATTGATTAAGTCTTCATACTTGTGAATTCCAACTTCCTTGCGCAACAACTCACCACGCTGTGGGCCAACGCCTTTAAGGTATTCAATGGGAGTTTGTAAGAGATTGTTAGACATCTTAGAATATTAGACTTCTTAGATTATTAGATAAAGCGAAGATAGTTTATTAATTTGAAAATTTGAAAATGAGACAATTTGAAAATGCTTATATTCGTAATCAAATATCACTTACTAATGCGCCAATTATTTTTCCTTCTTTTTACCGTTTTTACTTTCGCCCAGCAAACCCAAAAAGTAGATTTCAAAACTGTTACGGGAAATATCACTATTAACCCCATTGAAAGAAAGGTTTTTGGCACAGTGCGTTATGTTTTGGAAGTAAAGGAAGCTATAGATACCATTCGAATTGACGGACAAAAAATGACCTTTTCGGAAGTTAAAATGAATAACAAAGCCGTGAATTTTTCCAATAACGGCAAAACCCTGAGCTTATTTGAAGGATTTCAAAAAGGAAAAAACACCTTGACTTTCTCTTATGAAGCTAAACCAAAACAAACACTGTATTTTACTGGTGATTTCACAAATAAAATAATTGCGAATCAGCAAGTTTGGACACAAGGTCAAGGGAAATATACTAGCCATTGGTTTCCGAGTTTCGATGATGTCAACGAGAAAGTGATTTTTAATTTGTTTATCACTTTCGATAAAAGATTTAATGTGCTGTCGAATGGCGTTTTGAAGGAAGTGTTTCCCAATAAAGATCAGAAAATTTGGGAATATACTATGAGTAAACCCATGAGTTCTTATTTGTTGGCGCTTGCTATTGGCGATTTTAGAAATAAAGTTGTTGCATCCAAATCTGGAATTCCTTTGCAATTGTTTATTCAGCCTAAAGACACGGCCAAATTTGAACCAACATACAGACATTCGAAACGAATCTTTGATTTTCTGGAAAAGGAAATTGGAGTGAAGTATCCTTGGAGAATTTACAAGCAAATCCCTGTGGAAGATTTCCTTTATGCCGGAATGGAAAATACTTCATCTACAATTTTTGCACAAGATTTTGTGGTGGATGAAATAGGGTTTAACGATAGAAATTACATCAATGTGAATGCGCACGAGTTGGCTCACCAATGGTTTGGTGACTTGGTGACAGCAAAATCCGGAAAGCATCATTGGTTGCAGGAAGGCTTTGCTACGTATTTTGCTTTGCTGGCTGAGAAGGAAATTTTTGGAGAAGATTATTTCTATTATCAATTGTATAAATCGTCGTTGCAATTAAAGAATGCCGCGAAGAATGATACGATTCCGATAATGAATGAAAAAGCGAGTTCGTTATCGTTTTATCAAAAAGGAGCTTGGGCATTGCATGTGATTCGAGAAAGTATTGGTGAGAAAGCTTTTCAGAAAGCAGTTAAAACCTATTTAAAAAAGTATGCGTTTCAAAATGTGGAAACAGAAAACTTCCTAGCAGAAATTAGAAAAGTATCCAATTTTGACACAGCAATTTTTAGTAAACAATGGCTTGAGAATTATAAGTTTAATTCGCAAGAAGTTAGCGCTTTACTAAATAAAAATAAATTCATACAGCAATTGGTAAAGGTGCAAAAGATGCGTGATGTTCCTTTGCAAGAACGTTTGACAGAATTCAAAACCATTATGCAATCGGAAGCGTATTTTCCTGTAAAGACAGAGATTTTATATCAGTTGAAAGAAGTTCCTTTTGAAGATAAAAAGGAAATAATAGTAGCAGCTTTACAAACCAATAACATTAAAGTGCGTCAAGCTGTTGCTGAATTTACTGATGAAATTCCACTTGAGTTTAAAGCTGATTACGAAACACTTTTGGACGATGCTTCCTATGAAACGAGAGAAATTGCCTTGATTCGATTGGTAGCCAATTTCAAAGAAGATGAATTGAGCTATTTGGAGAAAGCCAAAAACTGGAAAGGAAATAATAGTATAGGATTGCGAACTACGGTTTTGTTTTTAAGTCAAAAAGCAACTGGATATAATGAGGATTTAAAAGCCAATAACTTGAAAGAGTTAATTGATTATACTTCACCAAAATACGAAAGTTCCATTAGGCAGAATGCGTTTGAAGTCGCGCTGCAATTACCGCCAATTGATAATGAGGTTTTAAAAAATCTGGTTAATGCAAGTACTAGTTTTAGATGGCAATTCAACAAATTCGCTAAAGACTACATTCGGGATTTGTTGAAAGTGGGTGATTACAGAAATGTATTCCAAACGATGCTTTTGCAACTTCCTGAAAACGAAAAAGTAGCATTACAACATTTATTAGACGAAAAGCCATGAGAGCCTTAGTGATTTCTGGAGGAGGAAGTAAAGGCGCTTTTGCTGGTGGTGTTGCACAATATTTATTGCAGGATCGTTTGCATAAGTATGATTTGCTTTTAGGTACTTCCACTGGGAGTTTGTTGATTCCGCATTTGGCTTTGGGTAATGTTTCCAAAATCTATGACATTTACACCAATGTCGATATGTCTAAAATTTTTGATGTAAATCCTTTTGTAGTCACAAAAAAGAATGGCGTTGATGTGGTTTCTATTAGACATTTCAACGTGATTTGGCAATTTTTGAAAGGCAGAAGAACCTTTGGCGAAAGCAAACAATTACGAAAATATATCAAAAAGAATTTTACACTCTCTGAGTTTAATCAACTCAAAGCAGCCAAAATAGACATTGTGGTTACGGTTACCAATCTTTCGAAAAATGAAGTGGAATATAAGTCCATAAACGATTATGATTATAATGCCTTTTGTGAATGGATTTGGATATCCTGCAATTATATTCCGTTTATGAGTCTGGTTACCAAAAACCGCTGTGATTATGGCGACGGTGGTTTTTCGAGTTTGGTACCTATTCGCGAAGCTATAAATCGTGGTGCTACAGAAATTGATGTGGTGATTCTAGAAACGGAAACCCAACTTACACCGAGAACCATTGGTAGAAATCCTTTTTCTCTAATGGTTGATTTGTTTCAAACTCTTTTAACGCAGGTGGAAAAGCATGATATAACCATTGGTAAATTGGCTGCCAATAGCAAAAATGTTAAGCTGAATTTGTATTATACCCCCACACAATTAACCAACAACGCCTTGATATTTAATAAAGGCAGCATGAAGCAATGGTGGCATGAAGGTTATGAGTACGCTAAGAACAAGAGCGATATTATGAGTGATAACGTTTTATAAACTAATTTTAACGCAACCTTTCTTCCTTTTTTATATCTTTAGTGAAAACAAAACACACTTCCTGATATGAAGCAATTCAAAATTTTCTTTACTCTAGTTTTTGTCTCGCTTCTTTTTACTAATTGCGATCCAAACGATAGCAACGGTTCAAATCAAAATGATACCACTTTTGCTCAAAATTTTGGAGCATCTGCATCAAGAGATTTCATAGGTCAGGTTGTAGATGCCGACAATCATCCTCTTCAAAATGTTACCGTTAAAATTGGAACCTCAACAGTTCAAACCGATATTAATGGGGTTTTTATTATTAATGGTGCGAGTGTTTATGAAAAGTTTGCTCATATCACAGCAACCAAAACTGGATATATTGATGGTTCGCGTTCCATGGTTCCAACAACGGGAAAGAATAATGTAAAGATAATGATGGTGTCTAATACTCCAATAGAAACCATACAATCTGGAACTGCAAGTGAAGTTTCTATTTATTCAGGAACAAAAGTAAATTTTGATGGTGCATTTCAAGATGAAAATGGTAATGCTTATACGGGTTCCGTACAAGTTTCCATGTTTCATTTAACACCTTCTGATGAGAATATAGACAAACTAATGCCGGGAATGTTATACGCACAAACCCAAACCAATGAAGCGGCAGTGCTTGAAACTTACGGCATGCTAAACGTAGAACTTCGAGGAAGTGCTGGGCAAAAATTAAACATCGCCTCTGGACATACGGCCGAAATCACTTTGCGCATCGACGACAGTCAATTATCTACAGCGCCTAGCTCAATTCCGTTGTGGCATTTTGATGAGGAAAAAGGTTATTGGAAAGAAGATGGCGTTGCCACGAAAGTTGGAAATAAATATGTTGGCGAAGTAAGTCATTTTAGTTGGTGGAATTGTGATGCTCCGTTTCCAACAGTTACATTAACAATTACACTTGTTGTTGGTAACGGGAACACATTGTCAAATGTTGGAGTAGGCTTAATCGTTAATGGGACTAATTATCCTGCAATGGGATTTACTAATAATAATGGTCAGGTTTCCGGACAAATCCCAACAAATCAAGGATTGACTCTGAATGTTTATGGTGCATGTGGGGTTATTTATACCACCTCTATTGGGCCATTTTCGACAAACACAACATTACCAAATATTGTAATCAACTCTTCAGCTACCGTTTTGATTTCCAATGTAGTTGGAACATTAGTGAAATGTGATAATACCAATGTTACGAATGGATATGTCATGTTAAGTAGAAACGGTCACTTTTCAATGTCAACAGTAACCGATAGCGCTTTTAGTTTCAATGAGATTTATTGCAATGGAGATACACCATTTACACTTAAAGGTTTTGATTATGATAATTTACAAACTACAGATGCAGTAACTTATAATTTTACACCTGGCGAAACTAAAATTGGAAACTTAATTGCTTGTAATACTATTACGGAATTTGTATCATATAAATTAGATAATAATCCAATAGTGTATTATCTACAAAATGTTGGTGGTTTTACTCAAACAAACCCAAACTATTTTGGTATTTATGCAGCTAATCAAACTGAACATATAAATATTACTGGACAAACTTCTATTTCTGTTCCAGGCACTTATACAACCAATCAATTCAGTATATATGGACAAGGAAATGGCATAGATGTATTTGATAGTAGTCCAAACACAATGCAATTCAGGTTGAATAGTTATGGTACAGCAGTTGGCGAGTATATAGATTTGACTTTTAGTGGTACTTTTACAACTAATACAGTTCATACTTTAACAGGAGTAGCCCATGTTATTAGAGATAATTAATAAAAAATTTTCATGAAACAATTCAAAATTTTCTTTGCCCTAGTCTTTGTATCGCTTCTTTTTACTAATTGTGATCCAAACGATAGCAACGGTTCAAATCAAAATGACACTTCTTTTGCTGAAAATTTTGGAGCTTCAGCATCAAGAGATTTTATTGGTCAAGTTGTGGATGCCGAGAATCACCCTCTTCAAAATGTTGAAATTAAAATTGGAACCTCCACAGTTCAAACCGATGTGAATGGTGTTTTTATTATCAATGATGCAAGTGTTCATGAAAAATTTGCTTATATCACAGCAACAAAAACAGGATATATTGATGGTTCACGCACTATGGTTCCAACTACGGGAAAGAATAATGTGAAAATTATGTTAGTTTCGAATACTCCAATAGAAACCATACAATCTGGAACGGCAAGTGAAGTTTCCATTTATTCAGGTACGAAAGTTGTTTTTGATGGTGCATTTCAGGATGAAAATGGTGCTGAATACACAGGTGCTGTTCAAGTTTCCATGTTTCATTTAACACCTTCTGATGAAAATATAGACAAACTAATGCCAGGAATGTTATACGCACAAACCCAAACCAATGAAGAAGCGGTTCTTGAAACTTATGGCATGCTAAACGTAGAACTTCGTGGAAGTGCTGGGCAAAAACTAAACATCGCCACTGGACACACTGCCGAAATTACTTTGCGCATCGACGACAGTCAATTAGCAACAGCGCTTAGCAGTATTCCACTTTGGCATTTTGATGAAGAAAAGGGTTATTGGAAAGAAGATGGCGTTGCCACGAAAGTTGGAAACAACTATGTTGGAGAAGTGAGTCATTTTAGTTGGTGGAATTGTGATGCGCCTTTTCCAACAGTTACATTAACAATTACTCTTGTTGATGGTAACGGGAACACATTGTCGAATGTAGTAGTAGGATTAGGAATAAATGGCAGTAATGGCGGGGCTTTTAGTTATACAGATAATAATGGTATGATTTCAGGATTAATACCATCCAATCAAGAATTGACTTTGAAAGTTTATGGAGAATGTAGCGTTATTTATTCCACCTCAATTGGACCATTTTCAACAAACACAACATTGCCAAATATTGTAATCAATTCTTCAGCTACCTTTTTAAGTTCCAATGTAGTTGGAACATTAGTGAAATGTGATAATACTAATGTTACGAATGGATATGTTATCTTAAATAGAAATGGAAACGATTCTATATTTCCTGTTACTAACGGTGCCTTTAGTTTTAACGAAATCTATTGCTCGGCAAACACACAATTCAATTTAAGAGGAATTGATTATGATGATTCACAAGATACTGATTTGATAAATTATAATTTTGATCCTAGTCCAATTACCAATGTCGGGGATATTATTATAAACAGTCTAATATGCAATTATGCAGAATATATTACATATCGTATAGATGGAGAATTACTTCCTGTAGTATTAACTGAGAATTTATTTTTCCAAATTAATTCAAGTAATGTGGTGTCAATCCATGGGTATAACGCTAATGGAAAATACATAATCCTTGATGGAATTGCAAGTGGTTCGGGAGTTAATTGTTTAAGTGCCTTTATGTTTGGAGGCCCTGATTTTGGTAATATTCAATCGGGTACTGCTGGTAATTCCATTAACTACAATTCTTCACCAATTGGAGCTGTTGGAACTTATGTTGATGTTACCTTTAACGGTACTTTTGTAAAACTCGGTCTTCCCCATACGGTTTCTGGGCTAATGCATATTATTAGAGATAATTAATAATCTATCATAAAAAAAGCCTTCTCAATTGAGAAGACTTTTTTATTATCCTAAAACTTCGGATACTTCATGTTTCAAATAACCTAAAGCTATTGTTGTTGCGGATTCACTATCATACAAATCACTGAGAATCGTTTCTCTTAATTTATGCGCATCGATGACACGTTCGTTCATCGTAGTTTTTCTAATGTTTTGAATGATGGTATTTTTGGCGGTTAGAATAATGTTCCAACATTCTCCGGAAATATATATTTGTTGTGCTAAATTATGTTCGAATTCTTTTTCAATATGATGAATTAGCAAGGTTTCATAAGCATATTTATCATCACTCATAGGTGCAATACGAATCAATAGTTTGTTTGGATTGATACGTTCCAAAAACAAAGACAATCTTTCATAAGCCTGCAAACGCAATGGTAATCCCAATTTTTGATTCTCTCTTTGTACCAACCATGTTCGGGTGTTTTTTTGGTCAGCAAAATAAGACTTGAATAAATAGTAGGCAACACCACCAGTAACTAATGCCGGAAGCGTGTAAAATAACAATTCGAGGATTTTATCGTTGTTCATGGTATTCGTTTAAAAATTGTTGACAAATATAATAGAATATTGCTAAAATGTAACTTGCAATTGATGTCAAGTAACATTAAATTTGGTGTTTCATAAAAATGACCATGCAAAAACACATTAGCCAACTTAACGCAGCGCAGCAAGAACCCGTTTTACAGAAAGACGGACCCATGATTATCATTGCTGGTGCAGGTTCTGGAAAGACACGCGTCTTGACAATACGTATTGCATATCTGATGAGTTTGGGTGTGGATGCTTTTAGCATTTTGGCATTGACCTTTACCAACAAAGCCGCACGCGAAATGAAAAAGCGTATCTCGGATATTGTGGGTTCGGCGGAAGCCAAAAACCTTTGGATGGGAACTTTCCACTCGGTGTTTGCTAGAATTCTTAGAAGTGAAGCCGACAAATTGGGCTACCCTTCTAATTTTACGATTTATGATACGCAAGACAGTGTGCGATTGATTTCGGCGATTATCAAAGAAATGGAATTGGATAGAGATGTCTACAAACCCAAACAAGTTTTAAGCCGAATTTCCTCGTATAAAAATAGTTTGATTACCGTTAAAGCTTATTTCAATAATCCCGAATTGCAAGAAGCCGATGCCATGAGCAAAAAGCCTCGCTTGGGAGAAATTTATCAAAATTATGTAGACCGTTGTTTCAAAGCAGGAGCTATGGATTTTGATGATTTACTGTTGAAAACCAATGAACTTTTAAATCGGTTTCCCGATGTGTTGGCAAAATACCAAAATCGTTTCCGATACATACTTGTAGATGAGTACCAGGATACCAATCATTCGCAGTATTTGATAGTGCGTGCTTTGTCCGATAAGTTTCAAAATATTTGTGTCGTTGGTGATGATGCGCAGAGTATTTATGCTTTTCGAGGAGCGAATATTAATAACATTTTGAACTTTCAGAAGGATTATGAAAATGTACAAACTTATCGATTGGAGCAAAATTACCGTTCTACCAAGAATATTGTGGAAGCCGCCAATTCAATTATCGATAAGAATAAAACCAAGCTGGACAAAGTGGTTTGGACCGCCAATGATTTTGGTTCCAAGATAAAAGTCAATCGCAGTATTACCGATAATGAAGAAGGGCGATTTGTGGCGAGTACCATTTGGGAACAAAAAATGCAAAACCAAATGTTGAATGGACAGTTTGCTATTTTGTATCGCACCAATGCGCAATCCCGTGCTATGGAAGATGCTTTGCGCAAGCGCGATATTCCGTACCGAATTTATGGAGGTTTGTCATTTTATCAGCGTAAAGAGGTTAAAGATGTGTTGTGCTATTTGCGATTGGTGATAAATCCCAAAGATGAAGAAGCTTTGATTCGCGTAATCAATTATCCAGCGCGTGGCATTGGAGATACAACCGTTGATAAGTTGACAGTGGCAGCCAATCACTACAAGCGTTCGGTTTTTGAAGTGATGGAAAATATTGATAAAATCGATTTAAAATTGAATTCAGGAACCAAGCAAAAGCTCGAAGATTTTGTTACGATGATTAAGAGTTTTCAGGTTATCAATGAACAACAAGATGCTTTTGTTTTAACCGATCACGTGACCAAAAAAACAGGTTTGGTGCAAGAATTAAAAAAAGACGGAACGCCGGAAGGTATTGCCCGAATTGAAAATATTGAAGAATTGTTAAACGGAATAAAAGATTTCACCGAAGGTCAAAAAGAGATTGATGGCGCTCGAGGTTCTTTAGCGGAATTTATGGAAGATGTTGCCTTGGCTACCGATTTGGATAAAGACACCAGCGATGAAGATAGAGTAGCGCTGATGACAATTCATTTAGCGAAAGGTTTGGAATTTCCGTATGTGTTTATAGTAGGTTTGGAAGAAGACTTGTTTCCAAGTGCTATGAGTTTGAATACACGAAGTGAATTGGAAGAAGAGCGTCGTTTGTTTTATGTGGCGCTAACACGTGCTGAGCATCAAGCTTATTTGTCGTATGCACAATCGCGCTATCGTTGGGGAAAACTCACAGATAGCGAACCATCCCGATTTATTGAAGAGATTAACGGAGAATATTTGGAATACATCAACGGAACAGATAACGGCAGTTATCATTACAAACCTATGATGGATTTGGATATTTTTGGGGATATTGACAAATCAAAATTGCGATTAGCAAAACCTATTTCAGGAACGTCACCAAAAGGATTTTCCGACGAACCAGTTTCTTCGGTAAATATTCGTAAATTGAAACCTGTTGGAAATGCTCCAACAAGCGCTAATTTATTTGACAACAAACTCACCGTTGGAAATGTTGTCATGCACGAACGCTTTGGAAAAGGAGAAGTGCTAAACCTTGAAGGTGTTGGTGCCGATAAAAAAGCCGAAATCAAATTTGAAGTGGGAGGAATTAAGAAATTGTTGTTGCGATTTGCTAAACTAGATATCATCGGATAAAATAAATATGGAAAAAATTAAGTCGAATTGGAAGGTTATTGTGTATTGGTTTGTAGTGATGTTCATTGTAAATGTTTTCATCGTCCCAAAATTTGTAACACACGAGCCGACTACCACAAGAAGGATTGTAGTAGGTGGCATAATCTGTTTTTTAATTGCCATTATCATGGGGTTATTAACCAAGCCTGCAGTAAATAATAAGCAAAAATAAATGTCTGAATTCTTAAAAATATACGAAGACAATCCTAGTGAGGCCGCTATCAAAAAAGTAGTTGAGGTGTTGCGCAATGGTGGTTTGGTGATTTATCCAACCGATACCGTATATGGATTAGGTTGTGATATTACCAATACCAAAGCTTTGGAACGTATTGCCAAAATAAAAGGAATCAAACTAGAGAAAGCCAATTTCTCTTTTGTGTGTAGCGATTTGAGTAACCTTTCCGATTACGTAAAGCAAATTGACACCGCAACCTTCAAAATATTAAAACGAGCTTTGCCTGGACCTTATACGTTTATTCTGCCTGGCAATAATGATTTGCCAAGGGAATTTAGAAAAAAGAAAACGGTTGGTATTCGGGTGCCCGATAATAATATTGCGTTGGAAATTGTTAGAATGCTAGGAAACCCAATTGTATCGACATCTATTCATGATGAAGATTCCGTATTGGAATATTCCACCGATCCTGAATTGATTTTTGAGAAGTGGCAAAACCTTGTCGATTTGGTTATTGATGGCGGTTATGGCGATAATGTAGGTTCTACAATTATTGACTTATCTGGATATAAACCCGTTGTCATACGTGAAGGAAAAGGCGATCCGGATATTTTTTAGTATTCAGTCGCAGTCTCAGTAAGCAGTATGTTTCTGTATAAAAAAAAACGTCTCGATAAATCGGGACGTTTTTTTATTTCTGAAAACTCCCGATAGCTATCGGGACTGAGCACTGAACACTATTTCTTAGGATTCTTCATTTCCTTTTCAATCATTTCATAGAACTCATCAATTTTAGGAAGTACAACAATACGTGTTCTTCTGTTTTTAGCTCTATTATCAACCGAATTATTATCCACTAACGGAATGAATTCACTTCTACCAGCTGCAATAAGTTGCGATGGTTTTACGCCTAAATCTTTAGTTAAAACTCTAACAATAGCTGTTGAACGTTTCACGCTCAAATCCCAGTTGTCCAATAAAACAGCGTTTCCTGTGAATGGAACATTGTCAGTATGACCTTCAACCATACATTCAAATGTTGGTCGGCTGTTGATTACTTTAGCCACTTTAGCCAAAACTTCTTTAGCTCTGTCGCTCACAACATAACTTCCGCTTTTAAATAATAATTTATCGGCGATAGAAATAAATACAACACCTTTTTCTACGTTGATTTCAATGTCTGGATCTGAAATACCTACAGAACTTTTCAATGAAGTTACTAAAGCAAGAGTAACGCTATCTTTTTTAGTTAAAGCGTCTTGCATTCTCGTAATTTTTAAATCTTTTTCTTTGATAGTTTCTAAAGCTTTCTCAATGTTTTGAGCGCCTTTTGTAGATAAAACAGTCATCTCTTTAGAACTGTTTATTAAATCTGAATTATTTTGTTTCAAATACTCAGTTTGTTTTAAAAGTGCGTCTTTTTCAGAAAGACACAAGTTCAATTTCATAGTTGTAGAATTCAATAAATCCTGACATTCTTTATTTTGCGCTTCTAATGCAGCAATTTTTTTCTTCGAGCCGCAAGATGTCAGTGTTAAGGCTGCAATTGCTAGTGTTAAAAATACTTTTTTCATGAATAAATGTTTAGATTTTGACAAAATTACGAATTAATTTAGTTTAAAATAGCCTTATATGTACATAAACTATTGTTAATTTTCGTTTTCAAAGACCTTGCCATTTTTGATAAAATAGTTGTAGAGTATGCTGCTAACTTTGTAGTAATCTTTAGACTGAAAATCACTCCGTTTCTTTAAGTTTCTAGAAATCAAATGATAAAAATGAAAATGAGCTTTTAGAATAGCAAAACAATGTTTAAACTTTCCTTGAAAAATAAAATGAATTCCTGCAATACCATCTAATATAAGCCTAATGAATATAATTCCGAAAAGTTTGTTAGAAGGCAAATTCTTCAGAAGCATTAATAACGAGTTTCTGAAATTTAAGAAAGTCTTTTTGGGATTGCTTTCGTTTAAAGTGGCGCCACCAACATGAAACACAGTTGATTTCGAACTGTATTTTGCTTTATATCCTAAATTAAAAGCACGCCAGCACAAATCAATTTCTTCCTGATGAGCAAAAAAATCATCATCAAAACCATTTAGCTTTCTATAAATTTCCTTTCGAATAAAGAAACACGCACCCGATGCCCAGAAGATTTCTCGTTCATCGTCATATTGATGCAAGTCTTTTTCTATAGTTTCAAAAATACGACCGCGACAGAATGGGTAGCCATATTTGTCAATAAAACCGCCTGCAGCACCAGCATATTCAAAGTATTCCTTGTTTTTGTAATCTAAAATTTTGGGTTGTATAATACCAATATTGGGTTCGTTATCAAAGATAGAAAGAATAGGAGCGAGCCAGTTTGCTGTAACTTCAATATCCGAATTGACCAAAGCATAATATTCTTCTTCAACTTGATCTAATGCCACATTATATCCAGTTGCAAAGCCAAAATTACCCGAGTTTTGAATGATTTTTATCGATGGGAATTGTGACTTTATAACTTCAATGGAATTATCTGTAGAAGCATTATCCGCAACGTATATAGTAGCTTCGTCAGAAAAGGCAACGACTGAAGGCAAAAACTGCTCTAACAATTTTGCTCCATTCCAATTCAATATGACTACTGCTATTTTCTTCAAAAGTTTATTGTTTGTTGTTTGTGTTTTCAAAATCCGGAAGTTGTTTTAGAAAAACATAGGCTTCTTTTTCAAAATCCATTTGACAAAAGTAATGATTTAGACCATTGGTTACCATCAAGTATTTTGCTTTCAGTGCAAGGTTATAACGGGCAATCTGGTCAAAGGTTTTTTGTGTGATAGCAACTTCGGGTGCTTTGCATTCTATTAGAATAAATATTTCTCCATTAGGTTGAAAAACAACAATGTCGTAGCGTTTACTTAATTCATTTATCTTTATTAATTTTTCAACGTTGAGGTAAGATTTTGGGTAATTTTTTTCTTGTAATAGGAATTGAACAGTGTTTTGACGCACCCATTCTTCGGGAGTTAGAATGATAAATTTTTTCCTGATATCATCAAAGATTGCCACTTTATTTTCACTATTTTTGAAGCGAAAGGAATAAGATGGAAAATTGAGTTGTTGCATGGCGTAAAGATATAGTTTTTGAAGAATAGAGAAAATATAGATACTGAAATAAATTCAGCATAAAATGGATGAAGTAGTTAAAATAATTAATGATATAAAAGCTGGAAACGTAAAACCAATTTATTTTTTGATGGGCGAAGAGCCTTATTATATTGATAAATTGTCGGAATATATTGAAGACAATATTTTAACCGAAGACGAGAAAGGATTCAACCAAACGGTTTTATATGGTCGGGATGCCACAATAGAAGATATTGATTCCACAGCGAAACGTTATCCAATGATGGCGGAACGTCAAGTGGTGATTGTAAAAGAAGCGCAGGATTTGGCAAAGACCATAGATAAATTAGAAAGCTATGCTTCAAACCCAATGCCTTCCACCGTTTTGGTAATTTGTTATAAATATAAAACATTGGACAAACGTAAAAAGTGGGTAAAATCAATGGAGAAAGTCGGGGTTGTTTTTGAAAGCAAAAAAATGTACGACAACCAAGTTGGGCAATGGATTACGAGAGTTTTACAAGGAAGAGGCTATAGTATTGAACCCAAAGCCAACGCGATGTTAGTAGAGTTTTTGGGAAATGACTTGAGTAAGATTAATAACGAGTTGGAAAAATTACAAATCATTTTGCCAAAAGGAACTACCATTATTGCTAAGCATATTGAAGAAAATATTGGTTTCAGTAAAGACTTCAACAACTTTGAATTGCTGAATGCTTTAGGTTCCAAAAACCAATTGAAAGCGTATCAAATCGTTCAATATTTTTCTGAAAATGAAAAGGCAAATCCAATGGTAGTTACCACGAGCACCGTTTTTGGTTTTTATGTTAAGCTACTAAAATACCACGGATTAAAAGATAGAAATCCAAAGAATGTGGCGTCGGTTTTAGGTATAAATCCTTTTTTTCTAAAAGATTATGATTTGGCTTTGAAAAATTATCCAATGAAAAAGGTGAGTCAAATTGTGACAACCATGCGTTCTATCGATGTGAAGAGCAAAGGAGTTGGCGCAAACGCTCTACCAAGTCATGATTTATTTAAAGAAATGTTGACTGGAATTTTTAGCTAATCCATTTTTCTTACTTGTTTAAATTCACGATATTTGCCTTCCTATTCCAAATTTTTAAGAATAGCATTAAATATTAAATACCACAAAATATGGGAATGAATAAAAATACCGTTTTAGGATGGGCTGTTTTACTAATGGTTATCATGGGATTGTTACTAATTGCATTAGGAGCTTTCCGTTATGATGAAACCGCTGGTTGGGGTTTTGGTGCAACAGGTGTTGGTTTTTTGGTTAATGCCTGGATTTTTAGCTCACTAAAAGGAAGACTTTAAAAAAGTGTTCAGTGTTCAGTCCCGAAACTTCGGGATTAGTTAGCAGACTAGAATTCAAAATTCAAAATTTATAATTTAAAATAACATTAAAAATGTCAGACGATAAAAAAGTAATTTTCTCAATGCAGAAATTGAGTAAAACCTATCAAGGAGCAGACAAACCAGTACTTAAAAATATTTATTTAAGTTTTTTCTATGGAGCAAAAATTGGTATTCTTGGATTAAACGGTTCGGGAAAATCTTCTTTGTTGAAGATTATTGCTGGCGTAGATAAAAATTATCAAGGAGATGTTGTCTTTCAACCTGGTTATACCGTTGGTTATTTAGAGCAAGATCCACAATTGGATGATACTAAAACGGTTATTGAAATTGTCCGAGAAGGGGTTGCCGAAACCATGGCAGTATTGGATGAATTCAATCAAATTAACGATAGTTTCGGTTTGCCCGAAGTGTATGAAGATGCAGATAAAATGCAGCAATTGATGGACCGTCAAGCTGATTTACAGGATAAAATTGACGCACTTGGTGCATGGGAAATTGATACCAAATTGGAAATCGCTATGGATGCTTTACGCACGCCTGAAGGGGATACTCCAATCAAAAACTTATCAGGAGGAGAACGCAGAAGAGTTGCCCTTTGTAGATTACTATTGCAACAACCAGATGTGTTGCTTCTAGATGAGCCTACGAATCACTTGGATGCAGAAAGTGTACTTTGGTTAGAACAACATTTAGCACAATATGCTGGAACTGTAATTGCTGTAACGCACGATAGATATTTCCTTGACAATGTTGCAGGTTGGATTTTGGAACTAGATAGAGGAGAAGGTATTCCTTGGAAAGGAAATTATTCTTCTTGGTTAGATCAAAAATCATCCAGAATGGCATTGGAAGAAAAAGTAGCTTCCAAACGCAGAAAAACATTAGAGCGTGAGTTGGATTGGGTACGTCAAGGTGCAAAAGGTCGTCAAACGAAGCAAAAAGCACGTTTACAGAATTATGATAAACTGCTTAATGAGGACCAAAAACAATTGGATGAAAACCTGGAAATCTATATTCCAAACGGACCAAGATTGGGAACCAATGTTATTGAAGCAAAGAATGTTGCCAAAGCGTTTGGCGAGAAATTATTATATGACAATTTGAATTTTACCTTGCCACAAGCTGGAATAGTTGGAATTATCGGGCCAAACGGTGCTGGTAAATCCACCATTTTCAAAATGATAATGGGAGAAGAAAAACCAGATAGCGGTGAATTTGCAATTGGTGACACTGTGAAAATTGCCTATGTAGATCAAGCGCATTCGAATATTAATCCTGATAAATCCATTTGGGAAAACTTTGCCGATGGTCAGGAATTGATTATGATGGGAGGAAAGCAGGTAAATTCAAGAGCTTACTTATCTCGTTTTAATTTTGGTGGTGGTGAACAAAACAAAAAAGTTTCTATGCTTTCGGGCGGTGAGCGTAATCGTTTGCACCTTGCCATGACTTTGAAAGAAGAAGGAAACGTATTGTTATTGGATGAGCCAACCAATGATTTGGATGTGAACACACTTCGTGCTTTGGAAGAAGGATTAGAAAATTTTGCCGGTTGTGCTGTTGTAATTTCTCACGACAGATGGTTCTTGGACAGAATATGTACACACATTCTAGCTTTTGAAGGAGACTCTGAAGTGTATTATTTTGAAGGTGGTTTCTCTGATTATGAAGAAAATAAGAAAAAACGTTTGGGTGGCGATTTAACGCCGAAGCGATTGAAATATAGAAAACTGATTAGAAACTAATCTAAATTTATAATGCCCGTGATTAATCGGGATATTTAAAAATAATATTGCGATTGCAACCTTTAATAATCATTAGTGAAAAGTACTAAACACATTATATCGTTTTTGTTAATACTCTTTTTTCAGATAAGTTTTTCTCAAAATACAACTCCAACAAAAAAAGAAATTAAGAAGATGTTATCCCAATCGGGTGACTATTTTTATAATTTGGAATGTGAAAAATCTTTAGTACTAGCAAAAAAAGCGCTTTCCCAAGCTCATAAAATAAATGACCATCTTTCGATGGCAAGAGCTTACAATATTATTGCTTTGAATTTTCAAGAATTTTCAGATGTTGACGAATCCTTATCTTATTTTAAAAAAGCACTATATCACGCCGATTTATCCAAAAACGACACCATACAAAATAGTGTGAACAATAATTTGGGAAGCGTTTATTCCTATAAATTAAATGATTTCAAAAACGCTATTAAATATTACAATAAAGCTTTGGTTTATTCCTTAAAGCTTAAAGATTCTACCGAGATTACATACACTCAATTAAATATTGCAGGGGCTTATTTTGCTAATAAAGAGTATGAAGTTGGCGTCAAATTTCTTAAGGATTGCAGTAAATATGTAATGACTAAAGGGGAGCTTGAAGCAAAAATTACTTTGTCTACAATATATGGTTCCTATTATAGCCACATGAATGACACCGTTAATGCGGAAAAGTACTTTAATCAAGCGATAGCTTTTGGGAAGCAAAACAAATCGGAATTGATTGCCTCAACAGTTTCTAATGTATATTATGATTTTTCAATGCATTATAAACGACTCAAAAATTATGAAAAAGCCAATTATTACTTGTCAATTCATGATTCGTTAGAAAAGAAAATATATAGTCAAGAGAAAAAAGAAAAGGTAAAAAACCAAGGTGTCCACATCGAATTGGATGAATACAAAAGACAAATTGATAAAATTGAAGGTGAAAAACTCCTTCAGGATAAAGTTGTAAAAGAGTCTAAACTTATTGTGGTTTTATTTATAATTGTTTTTATAGTACTCCTTTTATTATTGTTAGCGCTTTATAAGAATAATAAATATAGAGAAATTGCCAATGAGGAATTGAAAAAGGCGAATGAGGAATTGAAGAGTGCCAAAGAAATGGCGGAAGAAGCTTCTCAATTAAAAACACAATTCGTTTCCACCATCACACACGAGTTAAGAACGCCACTTTATGGAGTAATTGGAATAACCAATATTTTGCTCGATGAACATAAAGAACTCACCAATAGTCCTCATCTAAAATCGTTGAAATTCTCTGCAAAGTATTTACTTTCTTTAGTAAATGACATATTGCAAATCAATAAAATTGAAGAAAAAAGAATCGTTTTAGAGCACTTGATTTTTAATTTAACAGATGAAATTACAACCATAAAAAACTCTTTAGACTTTATTGCCAATAAAGGAAATAACGAATTGGTAATCGAAATAGATACCGATATTCCTGAATTTTTAATTGGCGACAAATTGCGTTTGTCTCAAATCTTAATGAATTTGGTCAGCAATGCGTTGAAGTTTACCAAAAATGGAACGGTTACTATTTTCGCCGATTTGGAAAGAACCGAAGGCACTATGAATTATATTGCTTTTAAAGTTACTGACAATGGAATTGGTATAGCAAAAGAAGATCAGGAAAAAATCTTTGATAAGTTTGTGCAAATTGAACGCAAAGAAGAAGATTATCAAGGAACAGGTTTAGGTTTGTCTATTGTAAAAAGGCTGATAGAACTTTTTAATAGCAATATTCATTTGGAAAGTGAAATAAATGTTGGAACTACATTCTCGTTTACCATTGGTTTTGAATTTGACGAAGAAAAATCAAAAGAGATAATCAATAATATAAACGTGGATTTATCCGATGGACAATTGTTCAATATATTGGTGGTTGAGGACAATAAAATCAATCAAATGGTAACCAAAAAAATCATCGAAAGAAGCAACTTAAAATGTACGATTGTTGATGATGGTTATGCTGCTATGGTGGCATTGGACAGAGAATTGTTTGATATTGTTTTAATGGATATCAATATGCCATTAATTAATGGTTTTGAAACCACACGAAAAATTAGAGCCAAAGGAATAAATATACCAATTGTAGCGCTAACTGCTTTTGATCAACAAGAAATTACTGAAGAAGCTTTCTCGGCAGGGATGAATGATATTATTGTGAAACCTTTTGAGCCAGCCAAATTATTCAAAGTTATCTCCAATCAAATACATAAAAAAAACGTTGATTAATACCAACGTTTTTTATTTTTCTTTGAAGCTTCCGATTTTCTAGAATTGCTTTCTTGCGGTTTCTTTTTATTTCTCAAATCAGGTTTTGCTTCCGGATCTGGAGCTGCATTAGACCAAGGATAAGGATGATCTTTAATCGTTTTTACATCCACTTTTATCAATTTCTGAATGTCTTTCCAATAAGGTTCCTCGTCTTTAGCACAAAATGAAATGGATATTCCACCATTTCCTGCTCGACCTGTTCTACCAATTCGGTGTACGTAGGTTTCGGGAATATTGGGTAAATCAAAATTGATAACATAAGGCAAAGTTTCAATATCAATACCTCGTGCCGCAATATCGGTGGCTACCAAAACGGTAATTTCCTTGTTTTTAAAACTGTCTAAAACACGTTGTCTTGCATTTTGCGATTTGTCTCCGTGAATAGCTTCCGAATTGACGCCATGTTTCTTTAATGCTTTAACCACATTATCCGCACCGTGTTTGGTTCTCACAAAAACCAAAACATCTTTTATATTTTCATTTCTAATCAAATGATAAAGTAAGCTGCGTTTATTTTCTTTGTCAACAAAATAGATATGTTGCTCAATTTTTTCAGCAGTAGAAGAAATAGGAGTAACCGAAACATATTCGGGTTTGTTTAAAAAAGTATCAGCCAATTCCCGAATTGCCATTGGCATCGTTGCCGAAAACAAAAGTGTTTGACGGTTGGTTGGTACCAATTTTACAATCTTACGAACATCATTGATAAAACCCATATCGAGCATCAAATCCGATTCGTCCAACACCAAATAATGCAGGTTATCGAAATCAATAAAACCTTGTTTGTGTAAATCCAATAAGCGCCCAGGTGTTGCAATAAGGATATCGACTCCTTTTTTCAACTGGTCAACTTGTGGAACTTGAGAAACGCCACCAAAAATGGTTACTTGTCTCAAATTGGTATATTTTCCATAAGTGTCAAAGCTCTCCCCAATTTGAACAGCTAATTCGCGGGTTGGCGTTACCACCAAACAACGGATGTCTTTCATTTTTTTTGACGAACCTATCATTCTATGAAGGTTATGAATAATTGGAATAGCAAAAGCGGCTGTTTTTCCAGTCCCAGTTTGAGCACAACCCACCAAATCTTTTCCCGATAAAATTATCGGAATAGACTTTTCCTGTATTGGTGTTGCGGTGGTGTATCCTTCTTCATAAACGGCTCTTTGGATACTTTTGGATAATGATAAATCTTCGAATAACATAAAATAGACTTGCGATTAAGTGCAAGACAGCGCAAAGATAGGCTTTTTGTTTGTCAAATAATTATGGCCTACAATATCTCTCTTCTCGACTTAATAAAATCAGTAATCAAGTAGCCAATTAATTTTCCAATAAGATGGTTGTTTTTTTCTTCGCCTAATTCGGGAGCGCCTTCGCAGATGTGCAAATAAGTAGCATTCGGATTTTTGCCAAAAAAGGAAATAAACTGACGTAATTCTTCCACTGAAAAACCACTCATAGTCATAGCACTCGTAGCAATATTAGGTAACGAATCGAGATCAATTTCAATTCCGTAGGCATCATTTTTTATGAATTCTAAAGCGATATTCATTTCTTGTTGGAAATTTTTCTCTTGCCTAACTTTTATCTCATCGTAAGTATTAAAGGTAACTCGGTCTTCAATTTTCTTTAAAATATCCAATACATTCTTTGACGTATAGTTTTCATGCAATCCAAAAATGAAATACTTTTTCAAAAAACCTTCTTCATAGGCATACGAAAAACCATTCCCGCTGTGTCTTCCTTCCAGAATTCTATAATCGGAATGGGCATCAAAATTAATAGCATTGATTGGTTTGCCCAATCCCAATGCGGTTCCTTTAATATTACCATAGGCATTGTTATGTCCGCCACCAATGATGATTGGGGTTTTGCCACATTTTATGATGGAGGTAACAATATGCACAACTTCTTTGTCAATTTTTTCTACTAAAGCATTTAGTTTCTGACGGTCAATAGTTTTATGAAAATCCAAATCTTTGGCTGCAGCCATTTCTTCCGAAACATCCAACGTGCCCAAAATAACGATTTGACTTCCTTTACAAAAACGATTGTGCTGAATATTGGCAATACTGCTAATAGCACTTTCCCAAGCTGAAGCCGTTCCAGGTCTACCAAAATTGGCACGAACACCAACATCTTCGGGAATTCCAAAAAGAACATATTGTGCATCACTTTTTTTCAGGAATTCAATGCTATTTTCTTCTTTCGGAATTGTAATCATCTTTTCCCCAAATTTTACTTCACCACTTCGGTGGTTGGTAACCTTGGCTAAATCGGTTATCGAGAAAGGAATCAGTTTTTCCATAAAAAAATGTATTGTTCAAAAATATAATATAATTGTATATCTAACGTTAATAATATAAATATTATTAAATTTGTTTACTAAAATATAACTTATGGAAAATCAAAACAGCAATTCAAAATTAAAGGCGATTATAGCAATATTGGCCTTTTGTCTAGTGGGAAGTATAGTTTACATTTTTAAAATGACAACTGACGCCAAAGCTATGCAGACTGAAATTAAAGATACACAGTCGGAGAAAGAGTCGGTTTTAAAGGATTTAGAAGAGTTAAAGGCTACATATGATGCTGCTATTGCAGAAAACACATCTATGTCCGAAGAATTAATTGCAGAGCGCGATAAAGTGGTTAAACTTATGGCTGATTTGAAAAAATCAAAAGGAGATGTAGCGAGCTTGTCAAAATACAAAAAGCAATACATTGATCTTGAGCAAAAAATGCAAAATTTAATGGCGGAAGTTGAAGTGTTGAAAAAAGAAAATCAAACCTTAACTACCAATTTAGATAGTACCAAGGTTATTTTGGATGATTCGAAAAAATATAATCAAGTATTGGTTGGACAAAATGAAGAATTGGCAAAAACCGTTGAAAAAGGGTCTAAATTATCCATCACTAATTTAGTAACGGGCTCCTATAAATTAAGAAGTTCTGGAAAACAAATCCAAACGGATAAAGCGAGTAGAACAGATATCTTGAAAGTGAAGTTTACAGTTGCTGAAAACAAAATTGCGAAATCGGGAGATAAATTATACTATGTTCAGGTTATTGACGGTAAAAACAATGTATTAGGTGATAAAGCTACTGTTTCTTTTGGAGATAATAGTTTGACTTATAGTTTTACAACTACTGTAAAATATGAAAATAAAACGGTGGAAGTTACTCAGGATTTACCAGGGAAAAATTTCGCCAAAGGAACTTATTTTGTGAATGTATTCGACAAAGCCGAATTGGTTTCAAAATCAAGTTTCTCTTTAAGATAAGTTAAGTTTAATAAAGTTAAAATCTCCATTCGGAATTTCTGAATGGAGATTTTTTTATAGAATTGTTTTTCCTTCAAGAATCACTTGGTCAATCAAATTGCTTCCAAAAGCATAAGGCAATTGATAATAGGAACTAATAGGTTTTGTGATAATAATATTGGCTTTTTTGCCCACGGTAATACTTCCATGAGTTTCCGAAATTCCCATTGCGTAAGCACCATTTATGGTTGCTGCATTGATAGCTTCTTCAGGAGTCATTTTCATTTTAATGCAAGCTGTTGCCACCACAAAATTCATATTCCCCGATGGTGTAGTTCCTGGATTAAAATCGGTAGCTAATGCTAATGGTAATCCTGCATCTAGCATTTTTCTTGCAGGTGTATAAGGAATACTAATGAAATAGGAACAACTAGGTAATGCTACCGCCATCGTATCACTATTCTTCAACGCTTCAATATCTTCATCGGTTACAATCTCAAGATGATCAACTGTTAGCGCATTATGTTTCACACAAGCTGCAATACCATTAATAGCAGTGAATTGATTGACATGTATTTTGGATTGCAAACCATATTTTTTTCCGGCTTCCATAATTCTTTCGGTTTCTTCTACAGAGAAATAACCTGTCTCAAGGAAAGCATCAATATAATCGGCTAGGTTTTCTGTGGCAATTTTGGGCAACATTTCGTTGATAATTAAATCAATGTAAGCCACATGATTTTCTTTATATTCCAATGGAAAAGCATGTGCGCCAAGGAAAGTGGCTTTGATTTTTATGGGATAATTTTCAGAAAGCCTTTTGATAACACGCAGCATTTTCAATTCACCTTCCACGGTTAATCCATAACCTGATTTTATTTCCACCGCACCCGTTCCAAGTTGCATCACTTCTTCTAAACGCGCTTTGGATTGGTTGTAAATTTCGGTTTCGGAAGCTTCGTTTAATCGTTTGGCAGAATTGAGAATACCACCACCACGATTGGCAATTTCTTCATAGGAAAGTCCGTTAATTCTATCCACAAATTCCTGCTCGCGATTGCCCGCATAGACAATATGTGTATGACTATCGCACCAAGTTGGAAGCACTATTTTTCCAGTGGCGTCAATGGTTTTATCAGCATTGATTTTGGGACAATTATCCATCGTTCCAAAAGTTGCAATGACATCATTCTCAAGCAAAAGAAACGCATTTTTAATAGTGGGTAACGTTGCCATTTCCTTTCCAGAAACTTTAGAAATTTTCGTTTCTCTAACTTGGAGTAGTTCTTTTATGTTGGTGATTAAAGTTGTCATGTAATCATTTTTGGTAAAAATAGTTTGAAAAAAATAATTATTGTTATTTTTAAACAAAATTAGACAAGTGCGAAAAATAAAATATAAAAAAGGCAAGAAAGTTCAACCGTCATTACTAGAATATACAGGCATTCATAAAGGCGTTAAAACCGAAATGCAGTTATTCGTTTATGACAATTTGAATTTGAACGAATTCAACCAGTTTAAAACGCAGGATTTGAAAGTCTGTAATGATTTTAGCAAAGTAAATTGGCTGAATGTGCATGGTTTGAATGACATTCCTGTGATGCAATCCATTGGGGAACATTTCGAGGTGGATAATTTTATGTTGGGCGATATTTTAAATACGACTAAGAGAACCAAATTAGATGAATACCACAATATTTTATTTTTTAATATCAAGTCGCTATTGCCTCTAGAAGATTCGGATACGATTGTTGTGGAGCAAATTAGTTTCTTATTGAAAAAAGGAATTCTAATTTCCTTTCAGGAAAAGAGGAGCGATTTCTTTACGCATATTCGGGAGCGAATTAGAACGCATTCCGGAATTGTACGAGAGAAAAAAGCGGATTATTTATTGTATTTATTGCTCGATGCAGTAATGGAAAATTTTTATATCACTATTGAAAACGAAGAAGATAAAGTAGAAGCGTTAATTAATGAATCTAAGACAAGTGCCAACCCAATTATTTTAGAACAAGTTGAAAAACATCGAGATAATTATAACTTCTTGAAGCGTTCTATTATTCCGTTGCGCGATTCCTTGTATTCAATAAAAAGCATCAAAGACGACGAGATATTTAATGAAATTGAAGATAAAAATTTCACTTTCTTTGACAGATTGCACCAAAAATCGTTGGAACTTTTAGAACAAATTGAATACGATTTAACTACTTTGGATAGTGTGTCTAATTTCTATTTTTCTACACAAAATCATAAGATGAATGAGGTGATGAAAACACTAACGGTGGTTTCGGTGTTCTTCATGCCCTTGACTTTTATTGTGGGTGTTTACGGAATGAACTTTGACAACATGCCAGAACTACATTGGAAATATGGCTATTTTGTTATCATTGGAGCTATGTTGCTTTTACTCTTAGGAATGGGATATTATTTCAAAAAGAAAAAGTGGTATTGATAAAAACATATTAAAAAAAGCTAATAAAAATTTCACAAATTGTCACAAATTTTTTAATCTGTAGAAATTAGCGTAATCGGTGTTTATTCCTCAATTTCTTCAACAACTTCCTTTTTCAAAACAGTTTTCAAATAGAAAAATCCAATGATACCTGCCATTAAAGAGGAGAGGAGTATCATTATTTTTGCATTGTCAATGTGTTCCGCATCTGAAAAGGCGAGGAGTGTAATAAAAATAGACATGGTGAAACCAATGCCTCCCAAAAATCCAACACCAATTATCGCTTTCCAATTAATATCTTCGGGGAGTTTACATACTTTAAATTTAACCGATAAATAACTGAATAACATAATCCCTAGTGGTTTTCCAAGAATTAAACCTAACGCAATTCCCAAAGTATATTTTTGTGACAACGCTAAATGCCAATCGGAGTGGATTAAAATAGCGGTATTGGCTAATGCAAAAAGTGGCAGCACAAAAAAGGCAACGGGTAAATGCAGAAAATTTTGCAAAATAATGGAACCCGATTTTTTATCACCACGACTAAACGGAATAGCAAACGCCAATAAAACACCTGTAATTGTAGCATGAACTCCCGAGTTTAGCATAAAATACCACATAAAAACACCACCAATTAAATAAGGAATTAAGTTGTGGACTCTCAATCGGTTTAGAAGTAAAAGGATTCCAAAAATAGCTAATGCAATTCCCAAATTCATCCAATTCAAATCGCCTGTATAAAAAATGGCAATGATGAGTATGGCTCCCAAATCATCAATTACGGCTAATGCGGTTAGCAATACTTTTAAAGACGTAGGCACTTTATTTCCTAATAAAGATAAAATTCCGAGTGCAAAAGCGATATCGGTTGCCATTGGAATTCCGGCACCCGATTGGGTTGCCGTTCCAAAATTTAAAAGCAAAAACAATCCAGCAGGAATTAGCATTCCACCAATAGCGGCAGAAATAGGAAGCAACGCATTTTTAATATCGGAAAGTTCTCCGTTGTAAATTTCACGTTCTAATTCCAATCCGATGAGTAGAAAAAAAATGGTCATCAAACCATCATTAACCCAATGTTCAATGCTGTGACCACCGAATTCAGTGTGCCAAAAATGAATATAGTTTTCGCCCAATGCTGAATTAGCAAGAAGTAAAGAAAGTAGTGTGCAAAAGATTAAAGTAATACCACCGGCTTTTTCGCTATGGAAAAAATCATTAAATATTTGAGTTACTTTCATGTGTTGTTTTGTTACTTTCAAAGATAAAAAAAACCTGCAATAGATGCAGGTTAATTATCAATTTTAAACTATCAATTATTAATTATTTCAGGCTTCCTACCATTTCTTCGGGTTTTACCCAAGCATCAAAATCTTCGGCAGTGACATAACCCAATCGAACAGCTTCTTGTTTTAAAGTAGTGCCGTTTTTATGAGCAGTTTGAGCAATTTCAGCCGATTTGTAATAACCAATTTTGGTGTTCAAAGCGGTAACCAACATTAAGGAGTTATCTACTAATTCTTTGATGCGTTTGTGGTTTGGTTCAATTCCGCTGGCGCAATGTTCGTCAAAAGACATGCAAGCATCTCCTAATAATCGAGCTGATTGAAGGAAGTTGGCAGCCATAACGGGTTTGAAAACATTCAATTCATAATGGCCTTGCATACCACCAACTGCGATGGCTACATCGTTTCCAATAACTTGTGCACAAACCATAGTTAGCGCTTCGCATTGTGTTGGATTCACTTTACCAGGCATGATAGAAGAACCAGGTTCATTTTCGGGAATTATAATTTCTCCAATTCCAGAACGTGGTCCAGAAGCTAACATTCTAACGTCATTGGCAATTTTATTTAAGGAAACAGCCAATTGTTTTAGAGCACCGTGGCTTTCTACAATAGCATCGTGTGATGCTAAAGCTTCAAATTTATTGGGTGCCGTTACAAAGGGATGTCCTGTAAATTTGGCAATATATTCAGCTACTTTTACATCATAACCATCTGGAGTGTTTAGTCCAGTTCCAACAGCAGTTCCACCAAGGGCAACTTCGGAAAGGTGTGCTAACGTATTTTTTAAGGCTTTGATGCCGTAGTTCAATTGGGCAACATAACCTGAAATTTCTTGTCCCAATGTTAAAGGGGTGGCGTCCATTAAATGGGTACGGCCAATTTTCACAACATTGTTGAATTCGACCGCTTTAGCATGAAGTGTATCACGTAGTTTTTCTACACCAGGAATGGTTGTTTCAACGACCGCTTTGTAGGCTGCAATGTGCATTCCTGTTGGAAAAGTATCGTTGGAAGATTGCGATTTATTTACATCATCATTGGCTTTTACAACAGCTTCTCCTTCGCCAATTTTGAAACCAGCCAATACTTGTGCTCTGTTGGCAACCACTTCATTGACGTTCATATTGCTTTGCGTTCCCGAACCTGTTTGCCAGATAACCAATGGGAATTGATCGTCTAGTTTTCCTGCTAGGATTTCGTCGCAAACGGTTGCAATGGCATCGCGTTTTTCGGTTGAAAGCACTCCTAAATCACAATTGGCGTAAGCGGCAGCTTTTTTCAAATAGGCAAAACCTTCTATAATTTCTTCGGGCATGGATGCGGAGGGTCCAATTTTAAAATTGTTGCGAGAACGTTCTGTTTGTGCGCCCCAATATTTATTGGCAGGCACTTTTACTTCTCCCATGGTATCTTTCTCTATTCTGTATTCCATTTGGTTGTTGATTTGTTTATTTGGTTATTCGTTTATGTGATTATTGAGCTTTTTGCTATTTAAATTCACTGCTCAAATTTACGCATAAAAACTATTTTATAAAAATGATTTGGTTTTTATTGGTAAGAAAAAATAATAGTTCTACATTTGCTTATAATTCAAAAAATTCCGGAAAACATGTTTGAATTTTCTCAGTATTTAGGTTTTTTAGCTTTCTTAACCATTTTAACGATTGGTTTTTGGTTAATGATGTTTTTAATAACATTCATAGTTCCTTATTGGATCTTTGGTGGTGTTAGAGAATTATTGCAAGAAAGAAAAGCAAAAAAAGCATTAGAACAAGCTTAAGATTAAGTTTTGTTTACTAAAAAAGTCCCGATTATATCGGGACTTTTTTTATTTTGATTAACCTGGGAAATCACCACCATCATCTTGTTGACCCCCTTTTGGTTTTTTCTCCTTATCGTTTTTCTGTTTGTTGAAACGATAGGTGAAAGAGAGGTTTATTTGTCGTTGTCTCCATTGTTGTTCGCTATAGGAGTTTAGCGATTCCAAATTAGTTTCATAAATTCTTTTTCTACTATTAAATACGTCATTCACGTTGAGTGAAATGGTTGCTTTATCTTTTAGAACATCTTTACTGAAAGCCAAATTAGCACTCATAACACCCAAACTTCTCCCTTGTGCATTATTTTGTGGCGCATTGTAAGTCGCATTGGTTTGCCACTCTATTTTATAGGGCAATGTTATTTTGGAAGAAACTTTAGCGAACCAAGATGCTGCTGTATTATCAAAATTTTGATAGACAACTAGGTTGGTATTCGCTAGAGTATAGGAGTAATCTCCTGTAATTTTGCTTTGGAAAAAGTTGAAATTACCATTCAGTCTCCACCATTTATATGGGGTGTAATTGATATTGAATTCAAATCCAAATCGGTCTTCTTTTGCTAAATTTATGGGTGTGGATAAAATTACCGGAGTCAAAAGGTCGGCACCACCAACAACTGTAACCACTTGTCCATTGGCATCAAGAATATCGGCACCATCAACAACCGATGTTACTACATAATTTCCATTGGGTCTTCTTATAAATTGAAAAACATCTTTCGAAGTATTGAAATACATTGATGTTGAGAAAGTTACTTTATTCCATTTTTTCATGTATCCTAAATCGTATGCATCGGTTAAAGATGGGTTTATGTCAGGATTTCCTTGAAAAATATTTACGTTACTTGAATAATTCGAGAAAGGATTTATGAAACGAGAACGAGGTCTGGAAATTCTCTTGCTATAATTTAATGAAACGGAACTGCTTTCATTTATTTCATAAGTTAAGAAAGCACTTGGAAAGAAATTATCGTATCTTTTATTGGTAAAATTATTGGTTGTCAAAAGATTGATATCAATATTGGAATTTTCATATCGCATGCCAACAAGCACTGAAAGCTTTTTAATTTTAGTGCCAAATTGTGTATAAAGTGCGTTAATTTTTTCTTTGTAATCTAATGTATTCGTATAATTTAAATTGGGTGTGTAAATGCCGCTATTGTCCAAACTTCCCACATTAAAATTGGTAAGTAATTCACTAAAATCACCTTTGTAACCTGCTTCAAACTGACTTTTTTTACCAATTGGCAATACATAATCGGATTGAATTGAATTTCTGTTCTGCGTTTGTAAATTAGCTGTTGCTTCTCTTGTTGCTAAACTTTCTTGTCCAATTATTAAATCAGTTATTGTTGATTTGTCATTATCTATATTCGTTGAAAATGAGCCGTCAACGGTAAGTTTGTGTCCGTCTTTTTTGAATTTTTTCGTAAAATTCGTTGTATATTCAACATTATTTGATCTTGTAAACTGGTCATTATATCTATTACGAATAAAGAAATTATCGGGTTCGTAATTGTATAAAAGGACATTGTCAGGATTGGCGCCGTCATTTTTTCTATAGGAAAATGCATTGGTCCATGTAAGCGAATTGTCTAAAAACCAATCCACACCAACAGTATAATTAAAGCCTTTTCGGCCTCTTTCACGAGAACTTCTTTCATCAATTGATTTTTGTATGGAACCGTCAGGATTTAAATAATCGGTATTGGTCAATGAATTTCCTGGAGCTTTACTATCGTTATATCCAAAAGACGAAAAGAGATTGAAGTTTTCAGTTTTATAGTTTATTGAAGATGCCAAACCATAATTTCTCGGATCTCCAACGGTTGCAATAATAGTTCCGTTGATACCTTGATTTTTTCCTTTTTTCAAAACGATATTAATAATTCCAGCGCCTCCTTCAGCGTCATATCTTGCTGATGGATTGGTGATTACTTCAATTTTATCTAAAGCGTCTGCAGAAATAGTTCGTAGCGCATCAGCTATATTAATCGCATTTGAGGGTCTGCCATCGATTAAGATTTTGACATTATCATTACCACGAAGTGCTACATTTCCATCAGAATCAACAGTCACAGAAGGAACATTGTCAAGCACATCACTTGCGGTTCCACCTTTTACAATCATATCTTTCCCAACATTGTAAACCTTTTTGTCTAATTTAATTTCGACTGTAGTTTTCTCGGCACGCACTACAACTTCGTCTATTTGAGTAGCGTCTTCGGAAAGCGCTATAAGTCCTAAAATGGTATTTTTAGTGATTGCTTTTTCTTTTATTTCGGAAGGTTTGAATGAAATAAATTCAATTTTGATATTATAAGTTCCTTCAACAACTTCTACATTAAATTCTCCTTTTGGATTAGTAATTCCGCCAAAAACAGCTTTTGGATTTTTGGTATTAATAAGGGTAATTGTTGCATATTCAAGGGGAAGATTAGTTGATTTTTCTACAACTTTACCTTCTACGTTGAATTTTACTTTGCTTTGTGATTGTTGGGAATAATTTAGAAACGAAATGAAAAGTGCTAAAAAAGTTAAGAAAGATTTATTAAATTTCATGGGTATTATTTTGTTTTATTGCTTTTAGAATGCAAAAGTACTCCTTGGTTTAAAGAACGTTTCATAAAGATTTGTTAAAAGAATTCTGATGTTATTTTAAATTTAGCTTGCTTATTGTTTCTGAATCTCTGGCAATATAAGCATTGTCACCATTGACAACTATTGGCCGCTCAATAAGGATTGGGTTTTCTATCATTGCATTGATAATTTCATCATCGGACAATGATTTGTTTTTATACTTTTCTATCCAAATGACTTCTTTTTGACGTACTAATTCTATAGGTTTAAAGTTGAGTTTTTTGAGAAGTACTGTTAATTCTTCAAAAGTCGGTGGGTTTTCTAAGTATTTAATAATTTCAAACTCTTTTCCTGAACTTTCAATAAATGCCAAGCAATTCCTTGATTTACCACATCTTGAATTGTGAAATAGTTGTATCATTTTTTTTTCTGCAAAGTACTAAATAATGAAATAAAAAGCATTAAATTAGGCGAAGTAAAAGTATTAGCCAACCCAAATTTAAAATCACAAAATGTTTATAGAACAAGCTTATAAAGGAAATAATGTATGGTGGCGCGTGCTCATAACTACATTAATTGCTACTGGAATTTTTATCCTGAATTTTATCGTTTACTTACTTTTATCGAAAGAGGAAATTGATAAAATGTATGATATGGCTAAAGAAATGAACAAGAATTTGTCTTTGATTTTAAATTTAGGCGTTTTCGTTTTCTTGTTGGGATTGCTGTTTTTCTTGGTTTATTTTCTCCATCAAAGAAGCATACTTTCCTTAACCACCACAAGAGCAAAAGTCGATTTCAAAAGGGTTTTATTTTCTTTAAGTTTAATTGTTATCTTGTCGTTAGTTTGTTTTTATGTGAGTTATTATTATGATGGTGACAATATAGTTTGGAATTTCCATCCCTTAAAATTCATGGTTTTATTTATAATCAGTATTCTATTATTTCCTTTCCAAATTGGTTTTGAAGAGTATTTATTTAGAGGTTATCTAATGCAACAAATTGGTATAATTGCCAAAAACAGATGGGTGCCATTAGTTATTACATCAGTATTTTTTGGACTTTTTCATAGTGCCAATCCCGAAGTTGCCGAAATGGGCTATAGCGTAATGATTTTTTACATTGGAACGGGATTGCTTCTAGGAATATTGACCTTGATGGACGATGGTTTAGAGTTGGCATTAGGATTTCATTTGGGAAACAATTTGATAGCGGCACTTTTGGTTACTAGCGATTTTTCTGCTTTGCAAACCGATGCTGTTTATAAATATACAGAAGTACAAAACTCATCGGATATACTGTGGGAAATGATAGTTTCAATTGCCATTACCTATCCCATATTGTTATTCATATTGAGTAAAAAATACCGTTGGAAAAATTGGAAAGAAAAATTAACAGGGAAAGTTGATGAGCCCATTTTAATTGAAGAATCGTTTAATTTAAATAAAGAAAATAATGAATAGTCCAACTTATCAAAACGTACACAACCAATTCAAATTGAATGGTTTTCAACTCACTAGAGAGGATTTGTGCCGTGTTGCTTATAGTTTTATAAAGGAAGGTGAAGATTTTGAAAAACCTGTAGGAGATTTTCTTTTGGATTGGTTCGATAGCAAAGATCATATCGAAATGCAAACTTCTGGTACAACGGGTCCGTCAAAAATAGTATCTATCAGCAAACAAGCCATGGTCAATTCGGCTTTGGCAACAGGAGATTTTTTTGATTTGCATCCAGGTGATACAGCGCTTCAATGTTTACCGGTAAAATATGTAGCCGGAAAAATGATGTTGGTTCGTGCCATGATTTTAGGTCTTGATTTGGAATTTGTGGCACCAAGTTCACATCCAATGTTGCATGATGAAAACGAGTATGATTTTGTTGCGATGGTACCTTTGCAAGCACAAAACTCCTTATCGGAATTGAAAAAAGTTAAAAAGCTGATTGTTGGTGGTGCTAAAATCAATAGCGCTTTAGAAAAAGCTTTGATGAAGTTGAAAACAGAAGTTTATGAGACTTTTGGCATGACCGAAACCATTACACACATTGCTGCCAAGCATATTGGAGAGAAAGCTTATACCGTATTGCCCAACGTGACGATTTCGTATGATGACAATAATTGTTTGGTAATCCATGCGCCAAGAATTTCAGATGAGATAATTTATACCAATGATATTGTAGAATTGGTTAATGAAAATCAGTTTGTTTTTCTGGGAAGAATGGACAACGTTATCAATAGTGGCGGTATCAAATTAATTCCAGAACAAATAGAAGAAAAGTTGGCGAATAAAATCAACTCCCGATTTTTCATTTCCTCCAAAGAAGACAAAGAACTAGGAGAGAAGGTAGTATTGGTAATTGAATCCGAAAAACAAGATGTAGATGAAAATTTATTTGAGGGATTGGATAAATATGAAAAACCAAAGGAAATCATTTTCATTCCTAAGTTTAAAGAAACGCCTTCTGGCAAAGTAATGCGGAATGAGAGTTTTAAATAAAAAAAACGTCCCGATATTAACATCGGGACGTTTTTTTTTATCTGTATGTTTCTACTTTTCCATTTTAAAATAATAATCAGCGGAATGTTTTCCTCCTCCATAGAACAAGAAAAATAAACTTAAAGCTAATGTTAATCCAGAAAACAATAAATTGGAGGCGTTGAAATCTCCAATAAAATTTACAAGAACAGCGCCAAAAAGAATCGGTAATTGTGCTATAATGGCCCATCGTGTTAGCAATCCAAAAATAATCATAACACCACCCATAATATGCGCTGCAGCTATGTAATGAAAGGTTAACATGCCTCCCATGAAATTGCTTAACGGTGAAATTAAATCTTCAAATTGCCTACTGTTAGTAATAAAAGAAGCGCCCTTGTAAATTAAAAACGCTCCCAAGGCAACTCGCAATATATCTAAACCATAATTCGTGTGAGCATTAGCCCATTTATTCAAACCTTTTACTGAAGTATCCATAATATTAAGTTTAAAATTCGAACTAAGTTACTAAATTTTAATAAGATATACAGAATTAAGTCGGAAAATTATTGTTGTACTAAATCTACATTTACATAAAAATGGTCTTTCAAAACTTCAACTTCTTCTAGTTTACTAACTTTTAGTTTTGATTTTGTCCATTCCTGAGTTGGGTGAATTCGGGTTTCTTTGCCATTAATTTTAATGTCAATTGGCATATTAAAACCTTTGGCATTGGCTTCCCAACGGAATTCCAATTTGTTATTATTGATACGTAAATTCAAACTAGGAATTGCTTTATTGCGCAAATATTGATTAAAAATTGGCGTCAAATCCATTCCAGATTCCTGATTAAAAAAGGCATTCACGGTTTCGGTATCTATAATTTTATGACGGAATGTTTCGGAATATTTGAATAACAATTTCCACCATGTCTCATCATTATTAATGACGTGACGCAAAGTATTTAAAAACAGCGCGCCTTTTGGATACATATCGCCCGAACCTTCTTTGTTTACACCAAAAGCACCAATAATTGGTTCATCATTTTGGACGCCGCGTTTCAGCCCATTGGTATATGTCATTGCTTTATCATAACCATAAAGACATTCCACATACACACATTCGATATAGTTTGTAAATCCTTCGTGAATCCACATATCTGCAGTGTCTTTTGATGTAATGCTATTACCAAACCATTCGTGACCACTTTCGTGAATGATGATATAATCGAATAATAATCCAATTCCAGTGCCTGACATATCACCACCAAGATAACCTTGCATGTATTTATTGCCATAGGCTACAGCGCTTTGGTGTTCCATACCTAAATAGGGAGTTTCCACCAACTTGAAGCCATCCTCAGCAAAAGGATATTTTCCAAATTTAGATTGATAACAATCCATCATAGGTTTTACTTGTTCAAACTGTGCTCTAGCTTTTGTTTCGTTTTGACGCAATACATAGTAATCCAAATCCAAACCTTTATAGTTCTCCCCAAAGTGAACATAGTCTGCAATATTTACTGTGATGTTATAATTGTTTATTGGATTTTTTAATTCCCAATCCCAACGTGTATAACCATTTTTCAAGTCTTCACTTCCTATTAATCTTCCGTTGGAAACATCCATCAATCCGTTTGGAACGGCTACTTTTATGGTCGCGCCAAAATCAGGTTCATCGGTTTGTGTATCTTTAACAGGATACCACAAACTAGCTCCAGTTCCTTGTACTGCCACACCAATAAATGGTTTTCCTTGAGCGTCTTTTTTGAAAACAAATCCGCCATCCCAAGGCGCATTTTTAGCAATGATTGGTTTCCCAGAATAATAAAATTTTACGGAATGTTGATTGGAATCCACTTCCAATGAATTTGGAAAAGTGATAAAAACGGCGTCTAATTCGCGCTTATAATCCAGCTTTTTAGTATTCATGACAATACTGTCAATTTGCATATTGCTGAATAAATCCAATTGAATTTTGGCAGTTTTCTCTACAACTTTAAAAGTAATATCGTTGTAACCCACAATCGATTTTTCATCTGGATTGATTTTGATATTCAAATCGTAACGCAATACATCAAAGCAAGTACGCTCTGGACGCAAACCGCCATGAAGTGAGTCTCTACGTGTGAATGTTTCTTGTGCTGAAAGGTTTTGTAAACCAATTGTAATTAAACTTAGGAGCAGGATTTTTTTCATAGTATAAGAATTGGAAATTTAAGAGTTAGTAGGTTGGATGGATATTTTGTTACTGATTAAAGATTTTAGATATTAAACTTTGTAAAAACTTTATTAGATAATAACCTATGTAGAATCCTAATATTAATGTTAATAGGAAATTTAAAAGATTAGTATCATGGTGATAGACTTCATAAAAACAATCTAAAAGCCAAGACAATTTAGGAAATCTGTACTCGTAACAATTTCCATTATCAACGATAAATAAATACTCGGTTAGCATATTAATACCAATCGCAATTGGAATTCCAATGATAAATGTAGCAATGCAGATTAATATGTTACTTTGGGTTTTAGTCATTAAACTTGAATCACCCCCATATTAAATTTCTTTTCAATAGGAGCGTGGTTGGCTGCTTCAATACCCATAGAAATCCAGGTTCTGGTTTCAAGAGGGTCAATGATAGCGTCCGTCCATAAACGAGCCGCCGCATAATAAGGAGAAACTTGATTGTCGTATCGTGCTTTTATGATATCAAAAAGTTCTTGTTCTTTCTTTTCATCTACAATTTCACCTTTAGCTTTTAAAGAAGAAGCTTCAATTTGAGCCAATACTTTGGCAGCTTGCGTGCCACCCATTACGGCAAGTTCAGCACTTGGCCAAGCAAATATTAATCGGGGGTCGTAGGCCTTTCCACACATGGCGTAGTTTCCAGCACCATAAGAATTTCCAATAATAACCGTGAATTTTGGCACCACCGAATTGGAAACAGCATTTACCATTTTGGCACCATCTTTTATAATGCCTCCATGTTCCGATTTGCTTCCCACCATAAATCCAGTAACGTCTTGTAGAAATACCAAGGGAATTTTCTTTTGATTGCAATTGGCAATAAAACGTGTGGCTTTATCTGCAGAATCCGAATAAATGGCACCACCAAATTGCATTTCACCTTTGGCAGTTTTCACAACCTTTCTTTGATTGGCAACTATTCCAACAGCCCAACCATCAATTCTTGCGTAGGCAGTAATTAGGGTTTTTCCATAATCACCTTTATATTCATCAAATTCGGAATTATCCACTAAACGTTTTAGCACATCATACATATCGTACTGTTCGTTTCGGGCTTTTGGAATAATCCCGAAAATTTCTTTTTCATCAAGTGCTGGTTTCTCGGCTTTTTCTCTATTAAAACCTGCTTTGTCATAATCGCCAATTTTACCAACGATACTTTTTATTCGGTCCAAAGCGTCTTTATCATCTTTGGCTTTATAATCTGTAACACCAGAAATAGAGCAATGCGTTGTAGCTCCACCAAGTGTTTCGTTATCTATAGTTTCACCAATGGCAGCTTTTACCAAATAACTTCCCGCCAAGAAAATACTTCCTGTTTTATCCACAATCATAGCTTCGTCACTCATTATCGGAAGATAAGCGCCACCAGCTACACAACTTCCCATAACGGCAGCAATTTGGGTAATTCCCATGCTACTCATAATGGCATTGTTGCGAAAAATTCGGCCAAAATGTTCTTTATCTGGAAAAATTTCATCTTGCATAGGCAAATAAACGCCTGCAGAATCTACTAAATAAATGATGGGTAACCGATTTTCCATAGCCAATTCTTGGGCGCGTAAATTCTTTTTACCGGTTATTGGAAACCAAGCACCAGCTTTTACTGTGGCATCATTGGCAACAACAATACATTGTTTTCCCTTGATGTAACCAATTTTCACTACCACACCGCCTGATGGACAACCACCGTGTTCGGCGTACATTCCATCACCAACAAAAGCGCCAATTTCAATACATTTTGCTTTATCGTCTAATAAATAATCAATACGTTCGCGAGCGGTCATTTTCCCTTCTGAATGCAATTTTCCGATGCGTTTTTCACCTCCGCCCAATTTGACTTTGGCAAAACGTTGTTTTAAATCGGTAAGTAAAAGTTTATTGTGATCTTCGTTTTTATTGAAGTTGATGTCCATAAAATAAGGGTGTTTTAGTGTGGCTAATGTACAAAAGTTTTCAAAATGACAGAATACTATATCTAATATTATCAAATTGTAAAAATTAGTAACCTCATAATATTATTTAGTTAATGATTTCTTAACATAGACTAAATACCTTTGCCCCAATTAAAATCCTAAAAGATGACATTAAACAATATTTTCCAGTTTTTAGTACCGAAAGATAAAAAGTTCTTTCCATTATTCGAACAAGCAGCAACTAATTTAATTATGCTAGCAGAAACACTGCACGAAGCGGTTAATGCTCCAAAGACTGAAAGAGATGAATATTTTGCAAAAATAGAAGAATTAGAAGCTACTATTGAAGAAATCACACATAAAACACACTTGGAATTGAGTAGAAATTTCATCACTCCTTTTGATAGAGAAGATATTCATTCCTTGATAAAAGCTATTGATAATGTTGCGGATTATATGTATAGTGCAGCAAGTAAAATTCGTTTGTATCAAGTAGAAAAAATTACAAAATCAATTAGAAAGCTAACCGAAATTAACTTGGAAGCTTGTCAATTAATAGGTGTTGGTATCAAAGAATTAAAAGACATGAACCACAAAAATATTAAGGATACTTGTAAAAAAATCAACAAATTAGAAAGCAAAGCGGATTCGGTTTTTGATAAAGCGGTTGCTGATATTTTTGAAAACGAGAATGACGCGAAAAACATCATCAAATACAAAGAAGTACTTTCTGCATTGGAATCGGCTTCCGATAAATGTAAAAGTGTTTCCAATGTAATGGAGCAAATTTCTGTTAAACATTCATAATAGTTTCTACTAAAAATCAACTTTTATGGATTTTACTATACTCGTCATAATTATTGTTCTTGCGTTGATATTTGATTATATCAATGGTTTTCACGATGCAGCCAATTCCATAGCAACCATAGTAGCTACAAAGGTATTAACACCTTTTCAAGCGGTAATTTGGGCAGCGTTTTTCAACTTCATGGCGTATTGGGTTTTTGGTTTTGGTGTTGCGGATACCGTAGCCAAAACAGCCAATACTAGCAGTATAGATTTAGTTGTGATTTTAGCAGGAGTTATTGCGGCAATCATTTGGAATTTATTAACTTGGTGGAAAGGAATTCCTTCATCATCATCTCATACGCTTATTGGTGGATTTGCCGGAGCAGCTATTGCTCATGGTTTTAGAAATGTTACCGATCCTGAACATGCTGGTTTTAAAATTGTCAATTGGATTAAGCAAGCCAAAGAAGGTGAACTATTGCCATCAGGGGTATTGATTGTCATTATATTTATTGTATTTGCGCCTTTGTTGGGAATGATAATTTCGTATTTTATTTCTCTTTGGATGATGTATTCTTCTAAGAAAAATATTTACCCAAAAATATTGACGGTAGCATTAATGGCATTGGTATTTTGGTTTTTAGCTTCTGTTGAAATTCCTTATGATAAAATCGAGAAGCCCAGATTTGAAAGTCATTTCTTGAGCGTAATTACGGAACCGCACAATATCAAATGGTTTTTAGTTGGGATTATTTTTTACAGTCTGGCGATATTCAATTTGATGTTTAGTAGCTTCTCTACAGCCAAAGCTGAGAAAGTATTGAAAAGAATGCAGTTGTTGTCTTCTGCAGCTTTCAGTTTGGGTCATGGTGGAAATGACTCTCAAAAAGTAATGGGGATTATAGCAGCAGCTGTTGCAGTATATTTACGATTGAATCCGCATGTGGATATGTCTGCAGGTTGGTTGGATTTGAATGTAATTCTTCCCGATGAAGATAAAGGAATAGCGTCGAATATGCCAACATGGATTCCATTAACTTGTTATACTGTTATTGCTTTAGGAACTTTGAGTGGTGGATGGAAAATTGTAAAAACAATGGGTTCCAAAATCACGAAAGTAACGGCTTTTGAAGGTGTAGTTGCCGAATCAGCTGGAGCTTTAACCTTGTTTTCAACAGAACATTTTAAAATACCAGTTTCTACAACGCATACTATTACGGGTTCTATTATTGGAGTTGGTATAACAAAAAGAGTATCTGCCGTTCGATGGGGAGTTACCGTGAAACTATTATGGGCTTGGGTTTTAACTATTCCAGTTTCAGCTCTGTTAGCGGCTTTAGTCTATTACATTTTGAATCTATTTATTTAAAATCTTCTCATAAAAAAATGACTGTCTACAATAGGCAGTTTTTTTTTAACTAATTTTATCAATGTTAAGTAATTGTTACCCATAATCTAAAAACCCATTTGCTGAAATGAAAAAAATTACCCTTTTCTTTCTTTTAATTTGTTCTTCTTTAATGAATTCACAAGTTACGATTGAACAAACAAAGCAAGATAATGATATTAGATTGTCGGCTTTGCCATATTATAGTTTTGGTAAAGGAATTGGAATAACTTCTCCAGATAGTTTGTTTCAATTCAATATCCGATTCCGATTGCAAAATCGGGTAACTTATATTGAAAATGAAGGAGAAAAAGGAGCTTACGATGGGCAAATAAGACGTTTGCGTTTGCGTTTCGATGGTTATGTTTATAATCCGAAATTTCTATATGCTATTCAATTATCCTTTGCTCCGGGCGATGTTGGTGAGATTAAAGAAGGAGAAAACATAAATATTATTAGAGATGCGGTTATTTTTTATAGACCCAATAAAAACTGGAATATAAGTTTTGGACAAACCAAATTACCTGGAAATCGTCAGCGTGTTAATTCCTCAGGAGGTTTACAATTAACCGATAGAACCATCAATAATGCCAAGTTTACAATAGATAGGGATTTTGGATTTCAAGCCCATAATATGAATGAATTCAAAGATAAATTCTCTTATAATTTTAAAACAGCCGTTTCTACTGGAGAAGGAAGAAATGTAACAGGGAAATCCGATGATGGAATTGCTTTAACGGGTAAAATAGAGTTATTGCCTTTTGGTGCTTTTGCCAAAGATGGAACTTATTTTGAAGGAGATGTTTTAAGAGAAAAAAAACCTAAACTAATGGTTTCTGGAGCTTTTCAACAGAATAATCATGCTCAACGAACACAAGGACAACTCGGTAACGATTTGTTTGAAAGACGCACCATGAAATCGGTTTTGCTAGATGCTATGTTTAAATATAATGGTTGGGCAGCAATGGCAAGTTATATGTCAAGAACCACCAATGAAAATGCGGTTACGGTTAATCCAGATGACGTAACGGAAAGTAATTATGTTTTTGTGGGTAATGGATTTGATTATCAATTGAGTTATGTTACCGTTTCTAAATATGAATTTATAGGAAGATATTCTACTCAAAATGTGGGGAAAGATATACAAACATTAGCTCCTAATACAAGAGAGATTTCTTTTGGCGTGACTAAATATCTTTGGGAACATTCTTTTAAATTGCAAACGGAAATAAACTTCGATACGTTACAATTTTATGACAATTCTACAAAACACAATTGGTATTTGCGTTTTCAAGTAGAGATTGGTATTTAATTTATTTAGATCCTTCTTTTGCCAATCGTTTTAAAATAGCCCATTGTTTCAACGCTTCTCGTGCGTCTACTGCAGGATAACCTAAGACGACTTTTCCGGCTTCAACATTAGCAGCAACACCAGAGCCAGCACCAACAATAGCGCCATCACCAATGGTAAGATGGTCTTTTATAGAAGCGCTTCCGCCAATCATTACGCCGTTTCCTAAAGTAACGGAACCGGCCAAACCGCTATTCCCAGCCATAATGCAAAAACGTCCTAATTTACTATTGTGGGCAATTTGAACTAAATTATCAATTTTGCAACCGTCACCTACAATCGTTGAACTAAATTTTCCTCTATCAACGCAGGAATTGGCGCCAATTTCAACGCCATTTCCAATAATTACATTTCCAATATGGGTAATTTTTACTAATCCTTTTTCCGGACACGGACGAAATCCAAAACCGTCAGCGCCTATAGTGGCATTGGGATGTATGATACAATGACTACCAACAACACATCGTTCTCTGATAACAGCACCCGACCAAATCGTAGTGTTTCTACCCACAGTTGACTCGTCAAGTATTGTTGCATTTGGATAAATCGTTACGTTATCTCCCAGTTGAACTTTTGGACCAATATAACACCCAGCACCAATTCGGACACCATTTCCAACAATCGCGGTTTTATCTACAACTGCAGTTGGATGAATGTCGGTTTCGAATAAAGGCGTTGGTAATTCAAATAAGTCTAACACCATAGACATCGCCAAATCGGCATTTTTTACTTTGATGAAAGCCCTGTTTTCTCCGGGTTCTATGGAAATATCTTCATTTACGACAGCCACGCAGGCTTTTGAATTTTCCCAGAATTTCTCATATTTTTTATGTCCGATAAAAGTAATCTCGGAAGTACATGCTGCTTCTAATTGCTCCGGAGCCGTAATTTTTTCTACTGTATTGCCAACAATTATACCTTTTAAAACATCATTTATTTCTGAGATGGAGTAGGTTATCATTCGTTTAGAAGGTATTTGATTTTTGGTTAAGATGTCAAATTAACACAAATAGAGTTGAAATAACTAATTTTTAACGGAGTGATAATAGGAAACATTCTTTATAGATTATTTTTCATCAAAAATTGTAGTAACTTTATGCTGAATTTAAAATCTCTATTCATGAAAAAGCAGTTTATATTTTTAAGTATGTCCATTTTATTTATTACAGTTGGTTTTGCACAATTAAAACCCGTTGAGTATAAAGATGGCGCCCAAGTGTTAAGTGGTTTTGCCAACAATCCTCAAAAAGCATTGAGTAGCAAAGCCGGAATTCTAATTCTCCCAGCCTGGATGGGAATTGATGACCATGCTAAAGACACCGCCACGCGATTAACAGATTTAGGCTATTATACTTTTGTAGCCGATATTTATGGCGTGGATAAAAGACCAGCAAACTCTGGTGAAGCAGGTAAAAGTGCCACGTATTACAAAAATAATATTGCGGATTACCAACGCCGAATTCAACTCGCTTTAGACCAATTAATAAAACAAGGAGCCAATCCAGATGATATTGTTGTAATGGGTTATTGTTTCGGAGGAACTGGCGCCATAGAAGCAGCTAGAAGTAACATGAAAGTAAAAGGTATTGTTTCTTTCCATGGCGGATTAGGTCGTGATGAGAGTAGAACCATAGATTTTATAAAACCAAAAGTACTCATCCTTCACGGTGCAGATGATTTTTTTATTCCAGAAACGGAAATTAAAAATTTTCAAAACGAAATGCGTACCTCAAAAGCCGATTGGCAAATGGTTTATTATGCCAATTCCGTTCATGCCTTCACCGATAAAAATGCCGGAAACGATAATTCAAAAGGAGCTGCCTATAATGAAAAAGCCGATAAGCGTTCTTGGAATGCCATGCTGGATTTTCTGAAAGAAGTTTTATAAAACAAAAAAGCCATCCGCCTCAACAGATGGCTTTTTTTTATTCCTCTTTTTGTCCCATCATCATCAAATAAGCTTTTAAGAAGGCATCTATTTCTCCGTTCATTACTCCTTCAACATCGCTGGTTTCATAACTGGAACGTACATCTTTTACTAATTTATAAGGATGCATCACATAATTTCTGATTTGGGAGCCCCATTCAATTTTCATCTTACCCGCTTCTATATCGCTACGTTGTTCTTGTTGCTTTTTCAACTCAATTTCATACAATTGCGATTTCAACATTTGCATAGCACGTTGCCTATTATCTTGTTGAGAACGTGTTTCCGAACACTGAATTTGAATTCCCGTAGGTTTGTGAAACAACTGCACTTTGGTTTCTACCTTATTTACATTCTGCCCACCAGCACCACTAGAACGAGAAGTTATAATTTCGATATCGGCTGGATTGATTTCAATTTCGATAGAGTCATCCACCAAAGGATATACATATACGGATACAAACGATGTATGTCTTTTCGCATTACTGTCAAAGGGCGAAATACGCACCAAGCGATGCACGCCGTTTTCTCCCTTTAGATAACCAAAAGCAAAATCACCTTCAATCTCTAAAGTCACGGTTTTAATTCCCGCAACTTCACCTTCCTGAAAGTTAAGTTCCTTGATTTTGTAGTTTTGCTTTTCTGCCCACATCATATACATACGCATGAGCATTGATGCCCAATCGCAGCTTTCTGTTCCGCCAGCACCAGCAGTGATTTGAATTACCGCACTTAAACTGTCTCCTTCATCGGAAAGCATGTTTTTGAATTCCAGATTTTCAATATGGGTTTCAATTAACTCATAAAGATTGTCCAGTTCTTCCTCGGTGGCATCACCATCCTTAAAATATTCATAGGTAATTTGAAGTTCTTCAGCCAACGCATTTCCTTTTTCAAAATCTTCAACCCATTTTTTCTTGGTTCTCAGGTTTTTTACAAGGATTTCCGCTTCTTTGGGTTTGGACCAAAAATCGGGAGCAAAAGTTTTTTCTTCTTCGTTGGCTATTTCTATAAGTTTGGCATCAATGTCAAAGATACCTCCTCAACGCACCAAGGCGCTCCACAATACCTTTTATTTGTTCGGTATTTGTCATAAATAATGTAGTTTTGTATTTTTAATTTTAGGAGCTAATCCGGCTGTCCACTATATTCCCGATGAAAAATCGGGAGATGCCGTTCCCATCCGGGCTAGAATCTTCTACAAAACTAAACTATCTATTTATCATATGGAAATAAATTTAATCAGCGATACGGTTACCAAACCTTCTTCCGAAATGCTTCAAGCCATGTTCAGCGCCAAAGTGGGTGATGACGTGTTTAAACAAGATCCAACAGTAAACGAATTTGAAGCTATTGTTGCGGATATGTTTGGAATGGAAGCAGCACTGTTTTTTCCTTCGGGGACTATGGCGAATCAAACGGCTATTAAATTACATACCAATCCGGGCGATCAAATTATTTGCGACAAATGGTCACACATTCACTTGTATGAATCGGGTGGAGCCTCATCCAATAGTGGTGTCAATTTTAATTTATTGGATGGAAATCGCGGAATGATAACGGCCGAGCAAGTGAAAGAGGGTATTAACGATCCCGAATTTTATCACACACCATTTTCAAAATTGGTAAGCATCGAAAATACGACTAACAAAGGCGGCGGCGCTTGTTATGATATTGAGGAATTACAAAAGATAAAACAAGTTTGCGTTGAAAACAACTTGAAATACCATTTGGATGGCGCCCGATTATGGAATGCTTTAATTGCTAAAAAACAACATCCAAAACAATTTGGAGCCTTATTCGATACTATTTCGGTTTGTTTTTCCAAAGGTTTAGGCGCACCAATTGGTTCCGTTTTGGTTTCAGATGCGGCTACCATAAAAAGAGCTATTCGCATCCGAAAAATATTTGGTGGTAATATGCGACAATCAGGTTATTTGGCCGCGGCCGGAATTTACGCGTTGCAAAACAACATCAACAGATTAGAAGAAGATCACCGAAGAGCGAAGGAATTAGGACAAAAATTAGCCGAATGTTCGTGGGTTTCCAAAGTGTCACCTGTAGAAACAAATATTGTTGTTTTCTCTGTGGCATCTCATATTGATGATAATGTTGCGATTGACAAACTTAAACAAAAAGGAATAGCGATTAGCTTATTGGCAAAAGGTTCCTTACGAATGGTTACACATTTGGATTACAAAGAAGTGATGCATACGTATGTATTGGAAACGCTGGAGAAATTGGAGTTTTAAATAAAAAATTACCGCAAATTCGCAAATTTAATACCATGAAAAGTATTTCTAATTTGCGAATTTGCGGTTTATAACTTTGCAAAACTCAGTCATGCAAAGAAAAGTTCTTTTTATTTAAACATGTCTTCCATGCCTGGAATCATTGGTAAATCCATTTTTGAAACGGCATCCAATTCGGATTGATTTACAGCAGAAGCTCTCTCAATAGCTTTATTCATTACCAATACCAAATAATCTTCCAATTGCTCTTTGTCTTCCAACAAAGCATCGTCAACGGTTATGGATTTTATAGTTCGGTTGGCAGTTATGGTAATTTTCAATAAGCCATCACTGCTTTGTTCGTCAATTAAAACAGTATCTAAACGCTTTTTAGTATCTTCTAATTTTTGTTGGGTTTCTCTAAGTTTTCCCATCATGCCCATTAAATCCATGGTGTTTATTTTAAATTATTGATTGCAAAGTTAAGGTAAAGAATGTTAATTTTAAGTGTATAACTTCATGAAAGTTTTACTTTTCGACTTTGAGGATTGTTTATTTTTGTTACTATATCTTACCCAATAATGACTAAAAAAGTTACAGCGCCAATCGCCAAAATAATTCCACATTCCATAGAAAAACATGGTCATGTCCGCACGGATAATTACTATTGGATGAACAATAGAGAAAATCCGGAAGTTATAGATTATCTCAATAAAGAAAACGCTTATTACCAACAAGAAACGGCGCATACCAAGGATTTTCAGAAAGCATTGTTTGAAGAAATGAAAGCCCGAATTAAGGAAGACGACGAATCGGTTCCTTATTTTTACAATGGTTATTTCTATATCACGCGCTTTGAAAAAGGCAAAGATTATCCCATTCATTCTAGAAAAAAAGGAAGTTTGGATGCCAAGGAAGAAATTATGTTTGATTGCAATAAAATGGCAGTCGGACATACCTATTTCAACCTAGCGGGATTGAGTGTAAGTGAGGACAATCAATGGGTTGCTTTTGGAGTGGACACCGTTTCCAGAAGACAATATACCATCCAAATTAAAAACTTGGAAACAGGAGAAATACTTCCTGTTAAGTTGGAAAACACCTCTGGTGGCGCCACTTGGGCAAGTGATAATAAAACATTATTCTACACTCGAAATGACGCAGTAACCCTGCGTTCGGATAAAATATTCAAGCATAAATTAGGTTCCAATTCCGAAGCAGATAAACTAGTCTATTTTGAAAAGGATGAAACCTATGATGTTTCGGTTTATAAATCAAAATCGAGAAAATACCTTATTATTAATTCGAGTAGCACCTTAACATCAGAATTTCGTACGGTTTTATCGGCAACACCCGATTCAAAATTTACTATTTTTCAAAAAAGAACACGCGGATTGGAATATTCCATTTCCCATTATGGCAATAGTTTTTACATCGTTACCAATAAAGATAAAGCGACCAACTTCAAGGTAATGAAAACCGATGAAGATAAGCCTTTAAAGGAAAATTGGGTGGATTTAATTCCGCATCGCGAAGATGTTTTACTCGAAGATATTGATATTTTTAAGGATTACTTGGTAGTTTCCGAACGTTCCAATGGTTTGAATAAAATCCGAATTATGCCATGGAGTGGGAAAGGAGAGTATTATTTGCCATTTGAAAGTGAAACCTACACAGCAATGACCACCACCAATTTAGATTTTGATACCGAATTGCTTCGTTATAGCTATCAATCATTGGCAACACCATCATCAGCGATTGATTTTAATATGCGAACCAAAGAGAAGACAATCTTGAAAGAGCATGAAGTTCTTGGAGGAAAATTTGATAAAAATAATTATACGGAAGAACGAATTTGGGCCACCGCAAAAGACGGTACGCAAATCCCAATTTCTATGATTTATAAAAAAGGAATACTAAAGAACGGTAAGAATCCGTTATTGCTATATGCTTATGGATCTTATGGCGTCACTATGGATTGCTATTTTTCATCGGTGCGCTTGTCTTTATTGGACAGAGGATTTATATATGCTATCGCGCATGTTCGTGGTGGCGAAGATTTGGGACGACCTTGGTATGATAATGGAAAGTTGCTAAAAAAGAAAAATACGTTCACCGATTTCATTGATTGTTCCAAGCATGTGATTGCGGAAAAATACACTTCCACGAAACATTTATATGCTGAAGGCGGTTCGGCTGGCGGATTATTAATGGGAGCAATTGTCAATATGGCACCAAAATTGTATAACGGCGTCATCGCGCAAGTGCCGTTTGTGGATGTGGTAACGACAATGCTTGATGAAACGATACCTTTAACGACAGGAGAATATGACGAATGGGGGAATCCGAATCAAAAAAAATATTACAAGTATATGTTGTCTTATTCGCCTTATGATAATGTGGAAGCGCATGAGTATCCAAACCTGTATATTTCAACGGGGCTTCATGATTCACAGGTACAATATTGGGAACCAGCGAAGTGGGTTGCCAAATTGCGAATTTTAAAAACAGATAAAAACAAATTATATTTGGATACCAATATGGAAGCGGGACATGGAGGAGCATCAGGGAGGTTTGAAGCAATAAAGGAAATCGCCAAAGAATTCACTTTTTTGTTAGATTTAGAGAAAATTGAAAGCTAGTTAAAAATATTTTACTAAATTTGCAACGTTTGAAAGTCTGTAATATAGGATTTAAAACAATGCCTTGACTAATTTATTTTATGAAAGAAAATATAAAAGCATACGATAATGTATTAGGTTTAATAGGAAACACACCTCTTATTAGACTTAACAAAATCACCGAATCTTTACAAGGAAACTATTATGCTAAAGTTGAAGCATTCAATCCTGGTCATTCCACCAAAGATAGGATAGCACTATACATCATTGAAGAAGCTGAGAGGCAAGGAATCCTTTCTCCTGGCGACACAATTATAGAAACAACTTCGGGTAATACGGGTTTTAGTTTGGCTATGGTGAGCATTATCAAAGGATACAACTGTATTCTGGCCGTAAGTTCAAAATCATCTGCCGATAAAATAGATATGTTACGCAGTTTGGGTGCTAAGGTATATGTTTGTCCAGCACACGTATCTGCCGATGACGAGCGTTCTTACTACAATGTAGCGAAACGTTTGCACGCAGAAACAAAAAACTCCATATATATCAATCAATATTTCAACCAATTGAATATTGATGCGCATTACAAATCCACGGGTCCAGAAATTTGGGAACAAACCAACGGGAAAATTACACACTTAATTGCGTGTAGTGGAACAGGAGGAACAATCTCAGGTGCTGCGAAATACTTAAAAGAAAAAAATCCAAATATTAGAATTTTGGGTGTTGATGCTTTTGGTTCCGTATTGAAAAAATACCACGAAACCAAAGAGTTTGACGAAGAAGAAATATATCCATACAGAATTGAAGGTTTGGGTAAAAACTTAATTCCAACGGCTACCGACTTCGACTTGATTGATCATTTCATGAAAGTAACCGATGAGCAAAGTGCGCACACTACAAGAGAAATTGCCAAAAAAGAAGGATTGTTTGTAGGTTATACTTCAGGAGCTGTGATGCAAGCCATTAAGCAATATGCTGAAGAAGGAGAATTTGACGAAAATAGTAATGTGATTGCGATTTTCCCTGACCACGGTTCTCGTTATATGAGCAAAGTATTCAGCGATGAGTGGATGAATAACCAAGGTTTCTTTGACAGCATCAATGCTGAAGAAGCGCAAAAGATTGAATTTATAAAATAGATTAATTATTTAGATATAAAAAAACCTCCGAGATTCTCGGAGGTTTTTTTATGGTTTACATTCATCTCGATTTCTTTGATGTTTAAAATAATTTTGATAGATGTTTATGTAAGATTATTACAATTAAAAATTTTATCCCTATTATTGTGGTATGATTGAAATTACACATGAAGAAGTTGAGAAATTCTTGTTAGAAGCAGAATTTGACCATTTACCATGTCAAGGTGAAATTAGCTTTCCTGTCTTACAAAGAATACACAGAAGATTACAACAAGGTAATTCTTTTAGTGCTATCAAAGTTAAAGATGGAAGAATTATAGATGGTCATCATAGATATATTTGTCATAAACTATTAGATAGAAATTCAGAAACTACTCTTGGAGGTGCTAACAGTAAATATTATGAATATGAATGGAGCCAAATAAATCTTACTCATGATGATTATGATTCAGAAGAAGATAAGCTAATTTTTGAAGAACGCTATGATAGACAATAAGTTAAAAAGCTGTTGTTTGTATTTATAAAGAAAAAACATGTACTTTTGCGGTATGTTAATCTTATTAGACATAGATGGTGTAATGATTAAAGCTCCGTCTTGGAAACCGGCAGAATTGCTTAATGATGGTTTTACAAGATTTAGTTCTAAATCTACTTTTGCTCTTCAGAAAATTATTTCTGAAACGAATGCTTCTATTGTATTAACTACCTCTCACAAAAATACTTACACTCTAACTCAGTGGAAAAAAATTTTTAAAGATAGAGGAATTGATATTGTTTCAATAGATAGATTGGATAATAATGATAGCTATTTAAGCCGAAAAGAAGAAATTTTAAATTGGCTAAATAAAAATAAAAGTATTCAGAATTATGTAATTCTTGATGATGATAAATCTTTAAATGGATTGCCTTTTGATATTAAAAAGAAATTGGTACAAACAGATTCTATGGTGGGACTATCAGAGGAACATATCAAATCTGCTATTGACATTTTAATGAGTTCAGAGTTAATTAAAGTATAATAATTCACTTATCAGTATAAAAAAACCTCCGAGATTCTCGGAGGTTTTTTGTTTTATTCAACGAAGGACATTATCATCATATTTTCCCTTAAAGCGTCTCAGATTGTCAGTGTTAATAATGCCTTTCAGGTCAATTACTTTTTCTTGAATGAGTAAGGCTATAAGGAAATTCCAATCGCGACCGTGTAAGTTTTTGGATTGGACTATGGTATTTTGTTGTGGGAAAGTCAGTTTCTTACCATCATCCACTTTGCTTTCTGTTTTGTTATTGTCTTCACTCATATTCACCAATTCTTCCTTGGTGTTTAGTTTATAAACATGCAATTCGCTCCCCATCGATTTTTTGTCAAAGCTGAAAGTCTCGACGCCATCCACATAAACAACCTCTTTTTTTAATTTAACTTCCTGAGCAGAAAGGGTAGCGGTTGTTAAAAGCAAAGCCGCTATATAATGTAAGTATTTCATAAGTAATGATTTTGGTGATAGCTAAGATACAAAATATAGTAATTGAAAGTTTGGCCGTTTACGGAAAATTGGAGTTAGTCATTACTACAAACTACTATTGTGAGCTGACATTTTTAAACTTCTAATTTGTCCAGATCTTAATGTCAACAGAATAAATGTAAAAAATAAATTTACAGGAATTGAAAAATGATCTCCGTCAATAACAAAAAGAACGAAACAAGTTAAGTTTACTAATAGCCAAAAAACAAAAAACACTTCCCACAGAATATTTTTTCTATCATAACTGTCTGGAATCTCAAACAGTTTGTTAGGCAGGTTAGCTTTAATAGTTGTTAGTAAGATGAAAATATTTAAAGGAATGAGCATTAAAAGCAGAATTGGAATTTGTAGCATTATTGGAATTCCAATACTGTCTGCAGAAGGCGGATAATCACCACGACCAGCACGAAATACATAATACCAATATGTGCCCGGAATAAGAAGAAGCCAAGCGAGGTTTGCAAATATGAATGTTGAAATCTTGTTGAGAGATTTTGTATTTTTAAAATCTGAGAAGGTTTTAATTTTTGAAAGTATTAAGAATAATAAAATTGTTGTCGAAGCTATAACAATTCCCGAACCTAAATCCATCAAGATTAATTTGTTTGTTCTAAGTTCCGCATCTTGTTTGTTATAATCTGAATCTTCAATTTCATATGATTTATCCATTAATTTCTCAGCAGCTTCTTTATTTTTATAATATGGAAGAGTTAAGGAATATGAAAAGAAAGAAAGTCCAATTATTAAAATTGTAATTATTATTCGAGGTATCATTTCTATTTTGGTTTATGCTTGACCATAACTCACAAATCCCATATGTTGAGTTACCCAAATCAAATATAACAAAAAATCCGTTCTGCTTTCACAAAACGGATTCCCTATATAAATCTAATTACTGAACACTGAAAACTTTTCACTGATCACTGAACACTATTCTTCCATCGTATGATACACATTCATCACGTCATCATCTTCTTCAATTTTTTCAATTAGCTTTTCTACATCGGCAACTTGTGATTCGTTCAATGCTTTTAACAGCTGCGGAATACGCTCAAATCCGGATGACAGAATTTCAATTCCTCTGTTTTCCAATTCTTTTTGAATGGCACCAAAACTCCCGAAAGGCGCATAGATTAAAATACCATCTTCATCTTCAAAAACTTCTTCGGCACCAAAATCTATAAATTCCAATTCCAATTCTTCGGGATCCAATTCGCCTTTTGGAATTCGGAAATTGCAGGTATGGTCAAACATAAATTCCACCGAACCTTGCGTTCCCATAGTTCCGTTGCATTTATTGAAATAACTTCTAATATTGGCAACGGTTCTGTTGTTATTATCGGAAGCTGTTTCTATAAGAATAGCAATTCCGTGAGGCGCATACCCTTCAAAAAGGATTTCTTTATAGTTGGCTGTGTCTTTATTACTGGCGTTTTTTATCGCGCGTTCCACATTGTCCTTAGGCATATTGGCTGCCTTGGCATTTTGAATCACGGCACGCAAACGGGAATTGGCTTCCGGATTGGGTCCGCCTTCTTTCACCGCCATTACAATATCTTTTCCTATACGTGTAAACGTTTTTGCCATCGCTGACCAACGTTTCATTTTTCTTCCTTTTCTAAATTCGAAAGCTCTTCCCATTTCTATGATTTAATCTGAATGTAGTTCAGATGCTGTTGTTTGTGATTACTTATTTAACGACGCAAAAATACGCTATAATTCTTTTTTTACAAATCTAATTGTGTAATTATTGGAACCCAATTAATCCACCGGCACATGACCCGAAATAAAGTTGTCGGCGGTTGCTTCCAAGGTGCCCACAATAGCGCTTTTCTCTTGGAAATTGGCGTTGTTGTTCTTGTTGTAATTGTCGATTTCTTTATTCACTTGTTTGACCATGCTGTTGTAATTGTCAACTTCTTCTTTGGTTCGGTCTTTTTGAGATTTGGCATCCATCGTTTTTTTGGCATTCTCAAATTTGTCACTGAACATAAAAAAATCGACCAATTTGGGAACATATTGTTGCGCTTGTTTTTTATAATACTCCAAAGTTTTTTTGGTAGCATTTAATAAAGTAGCATCGCCTTGGTAAGGAGGAATGGTTTTAATTTTTTCCAATCCTTCATCGGCATATTGCACCAACGTATTGGCGTTTTGCTGAATAGCAGCAAGGTCTTTCTTTTGTATGGCTTGATCCAGATTGGAATCGGTGAAATTCAATTTGAAGAAAGTTAGATACAAAACGGTATGATAATCAAAAACTTCGTTCGACAGTTTTATCTTGTTTCCCAAATCCGTATTGCCTTCGTTCAATGTGATATTGTATTTTGTCGCAAAGGCTCTAAAAGCATTTTCCACTTTTTGATTTTCGGAATCCAATTTCTCATTAATCAAATCTCTGGAAAGTAAGTAGGCTTCCATAGCATCATAGGATTGCTCCGCCACTTCCTGCATATTGATGATTTTGTCGTATTCTTCATTGAGGTTATTTTTACAAACATCAAAATACTGCAGCACTTGATTTTTATATTCCACGTCACCTTTGTAACCGTCTTTTAAAGCGCCAATTTTTTTACTCGCCGCCTCAATACTTTTTACCAATTGCTTTCTGGTAGCATCAATTCTTCGAGCACTTTTGGAATGCGCCATCGCCGAAGTATATCTCCAAGTACTTCTGGAAATGGTCACTTGCTCCTTATTCAGATACGTTAGATAATCAACGGGTGTTTTAAATTCTTGTGCTATCAAACTCAAATTTGACGCTACTAAAACAAGGAGAAGGATTTTAAATTTCATAGACTAATTTTTTAAATCATTGATAATATTCACAGCTTCTATAATCTGCAAATTGCTTTTGATGGCTTTTATTTTTTCGGTATTGCTGCTTTTTAAAAATTCATCAAATTGTTGGTATTCCACATCCACCGAATTTCTTTCTACCGTTATTGGATATTCAATTTCCGATAAGACTTTAATGTCCTTCCAAAGGGAATTGATTCGGTTTACTTCTTTAAAAACCGAATTGAAATCGAGTAGAATAGGAGGCAAGTCGGCATCGTAAATAGCATCTATCTTTACATTCATTGCCGCAATTGTATTCAAATCGGCATTCGCTTTTACACGCGCTTTACTTTTTTCAACAACCGTATTTTTCAAAGGATTGGGGAATTCTGTAAACCTTGATACAGCAGGAATAACATCATTTTTCAAAGCTGTTTTCTCTTCTTTTTCTCGTGGCATTTGATTGTTGAATAAGCTCGGCATTTCAACATCGGGCGTAATGCCAATAGTTTGATTGGTTTTTCCCGTAATGCGATAAAACTCTTCGATGGTTAATTTGACAAACTCCTTGGCATCCTCTTCAGTATCTAAAGGAAGAATGCGCTGCATAGACGCTTTTCCATAGGATTGATTCCCAACAACAATCGCTCGGTTGTAATCCTGCATGGCATTCGTAAAGAATTCACTCGCCGATGCCGAAAATCCATTAATCAAAACTACTAAAGGACCATTGTAAACGCTTCCTCTGTTGGGATCTTTTATAGTGTCTGTTTTGTGTTGCTTGTTGTTCATGATGGCAATGGGTCCCGCGTCAATAAAAGTACCTGTTAGTTTTATAGCTTCATCCATAGAACCACCGCCGTTATTTTGCAAGTCGATGATTAAGCCATCAATCTGGTCTTCTTGTAATTTGTAAATTTCTTTGATGACATCATCGCTAACATTGGATTTTCCATTTTCAAATGTGGCATAAAAGCTTGGAATTTTAATATAGCCCGTCTTCTTATTGTCTTTCTCTAAAATGTAACTGTACACATTATTGTCATAATCCTTCATGACTTTTTTGGTGAGATTCACCGTGTAGATTTCCCCAGTCTTTTTTCGCAACGTAAAATCGACATTCTTAAACTCGCTTGAAGTAAATATCTCTTCAATTTTATTCATGGAAGAACAAGCAATGGCGTATTCGTCGTTCAGGTATTTGACTTTTAGAATTTGATCACCATCGTCAATTTTCTCTGTGAAATAAGCGGAACTTCCAGGAACGACATTGTCTACAACAATTTCATCCTTTTCATTCAGGGAGATAATCATACCAAAAGTCAGATTATCGGCGCTTACATTGGACAGAAAACTTGATTTATCACTCTCGGAAAAGTATTCGGTATGTGGATCAAAATAGGAACAGAAAGTAACAAAGAACTTGGAATAGAAATCTTTCGCGGTTAATTGATAACTCGAATATTTACAGGTAAAAGTATCGAATATTTTGTCCTTTGAAATTTTGGATAGTTTATCAAAATTGGCAACTAACGAATCTTTGTTTTTACTTATCTCAGAAACATCTCTCAAGGTTTGAAACAAGAGCCTTTTTTTATAGAGTTTTTTGAATTCCTTATCGTCTTTGGCATAAGGATAAGACTTCTTAGAAAACTCGATTTTCTCTGCGCTTGAGAATAGAAAAGGTTCTTTTTTTATAGCATCAATGGTGTTTTTATATCGTAGTATGGCATTATTATAAGTAGTATAAAACTCGTCTAAAAATGCGCAATTCTTCTGTGAAATATAATCGTCAATTTTATATTGATGCTTTTTTAAGGTATTGATTTCAATTTCTGTAAACAGTCGATGATCTTCATCTAACTCTTCTAAAAAATCATTAAAAACATATACCGACAAACTATCGTCAACGGCTTTGGGTTTGTAATGTTGCTTTTGAATTAAGTCGTTAATCTTTGACAAGGTTTCGCATGCATTCTTCTCGTTTTGAGCCAAAAGGAGTGCGGGAAATAATGCCAATAAGAGCAACTGTTTTTTCAAAAGCTTATTTTTTATAGAACGGCAATTTTACCACTTTAGCTGGCACATCATTTTTTCTAATTCGGATGTAGATAGCACTGTCAACGGCGCTGTTTTCAACGGTTACATAACCAAGGCCAATCCCAACATTCATAGAAGGGGACATGGTTCCAGAAGTTACAATCCCAATAGGGTTTCCATCTTTATTCACAATCTCGTAATCGTGTCTTGGTACTGAACGTTCCTGCATTTCAAAAGCAACTAGTTTTCTTGTAACGCCAGCTTCTTTTTGTTTCTTTAAGTTTTCAGAATTGGTGAAATCTTTAGTAAATTTAGTAATCCAACCCAAACCAGCTTCGAGTGGGGAAGTAGTATCGTTGATATCATTGCCATACAAACAGAAACCCATTTCCAAACGCAACGTGTCACGCGCCGCTAAACCAATCGGTTTAATGCCAAAGGCCGCACCCGCTTCAAAGACTTTGTTCCAGATGGTTTCCACTTCGGAGTTTTTACAATAAATCTCAAAACCACCAGAACCTGTATAACCTGTTGCAGAAATAATCACATGAGGGAATCCAGCAAAATCGGCTACTTCAAAATGATAATATGGAATGGCAGCTAAATCTATGGAAGACAAGGATTGCATGGCTTCAACCGCTTTTGGCCCTTGAATGGCAAGCAACGAATAATCATCTGAAAGGTTTTTCATTTCAACGCCTAGATCATTTTGGCTAGAAATCCAATCCCAATCTTTATCAATATTCGAGGCATTTACTACCAACAAATATTGTTCTTCCTTCATTTTATAAATAATCAAATCATCAACGATGCCACCATCGTTATTGGGTAAGCAAGAATATTGTGCTCTTCCAATGGTCAAAGTGGAAGCATCATTGGAGCTTACTTTTTGAATTAATGCCAAAGCGTTGGGACCCGTAAGTAGGAACTCACCCATATGCGAAACGTCAAAAACACCTACCGCATTTCGAACCGTTTCGTGTTCGGCATTTACGCCTTCATATAAAATTGGCATATTGTATCCAGCAAACGGAAGCATTTTGGCTCCCAAACTCTCATGTATGTGCGTAAGCGCAGTATTTTTCATTGTTTGATTGTATAAAATTTGAAGTCGCTAATTTATTTAAAATTTATCTATTCTTATAGGTTTTAAGCGGTAAATGTCAACTACAAATTGCAGAAAAAGTACGCTGTGGAGTTGCCTAGAAGTCTACTGTTTTTTCTTTAATAAGAAAAAGCCATCAAAAAAATAGTTAAAACAAGCCGATTGTTAATAAGAAGTTCAATTAACCAGACAATTATAGAAATATAATAAATAATTGAAATAATTTTGCAGTGCATTTATTTATTAGTCCATAAATAAAATTAAACCACAGATAATGTCAAGAAAACTACTTTCTTTTAAGCAGTGCGCTTTGTTGTGCCTCGCTTTTTCTTTTTCGATAAACTTCTACAGCCAAACTGTAAAAGATAAAGATTACACCATCAATTACCAAGATAAAAATATTGAATTACTATTTGATACTGCTGTAAACCTGAGCATTCATGATGCCTTCAGCGGGGAAGAAGTGGCTTTTACTGTGGAACAAGACAAATCCAATGCGTATGTATTAAATGACGTAGCTTCAGGAAAAATCTTAAAACTGGATTATGGTTTCTCAGGTAGAAGTGCAACTGCTCAATCCAGTTATGTAGCGACACAATCCACCTCTACGGGAGCTATTAATGTGTATTTTAATCATGCTGTAAACACTTCGGTAGCTACAACACAAAATGCTGTGAATTTATCCAATACTTTGGATGATATGTTGATTACGTATATCAATGCATGTGTGAGCAAATTGGATATTGCTATTTACAATTCCTACTCCCCAAATGCCACCACTGGTATAGCCGGAGCCATTAATGCGGCTTATGATAGAGGCGTGCAAATAAGAGTTATTTATGATGGAAGCACCAGTAGTGTGATGATTCCTTACCTAAATCCTGCTATACCAATTTTAGCAAGTCCAACGAGTTCCAGCTATGGCATTATGCACAATAAGTTTGTGATTTTTGATGCTAATAGCAGTGATGCGAGTAAACCTTTCGTTTGGACAGGTTCTACTAACTGGACTGCAGTTCAAATAGATGGCCCAGATAAAAACAGTGTGATTGCTGTTCAAGATCAGTCGTTGGCATTGGGTTATACTTTGGAGTTTAATGAGATGTGGGGAAGCGCTACTGCTACACCTGATTTGGTGGCTTCTAAATTTGGACCTTATAAAGTAGATAACACACCGCATACTTATGTTGTTGGAGGAAAGGTTATCAATAGTTATTTCAGCCCAAGTGATGGTGCGAATTCTAAAATCATTGACGCTATTAATTCAGCGGATTCGGATATTAATATTGCTACTATGGTGATTACCAGAGACGATGTTACTACCGCCTTATTAAATAAATACAATAGCGGATTAACCAACATTAATATGGTTATTGATACACAGAATCCTTCTGGGAATGATTTTTCAGTAATACAGGCGGGAATATTACCGGGACATGCTGTTCAGTATAACCTTGCCGGAATTATGCACCACAAATTTATGGTTATTGACAATTCTAATAGCGCTTCTGATCCACAGGTTTTAGTAGGTTCGCATAATTGGAGTTCCTCTGCAGAAACTAAAAATGATGAGAACATTTTAATTGTGCACGATGCTAATATCGCCAATCAATATTACCAGGCATTCACTTATTTATACCAAGAAGTGGGTGGTCAGTTGGGTGTAAATCAAAATGTTATTGCGACTAACAGTTTAGTAGTTTATCCAACTATTACAACCGATTTGTTTACTTTGAAAGCTTCGAATACGGCTTTGGATGAAGCTACAGTAACGGTATACAACCAATTAGGACAGAAAATAAAGGCACATTACTTCAATACCCTTTCTGAGGAAACTATCGATTTGTCGGGGCAAGCCAATGGGATGTATTTAGTTCAGGTTAATTATAATGGCGGTACTTTTTTCGGTAAAGTAATTAAACAATAAATTAGTTGTCGGTATTGGCGTAACTCGAAGTAACTCCTGGCGCTACTTTTAGTCCAAAAGCAAATTGCGTAGTAAACCCTTCTTTTTTCAATAATTGAAACCCTAGCGTATGCGCGTAACCTTCATAGGTTGGCATAGGATAAGATTGTGATGAATCACCAGGTAAATCATGCCCAATACTTTTTATAGCGCTTGTTGTGGGATTAAAATGCACATACGATTCTTGTGGTTTTAGCACAACAAACACCGTAGTTTTATCGCCTACATTTTCCAAATAAGGAACGGTAGTAGAAGTACTTTCAAATAAATTACCACTTAACGATACGGTTTCAGAGGTTCTGGTTTGTTTGTTATAGGTTTTGGTTGTACCGCTGGTTTTATCGGCCACCGAGAAAGTAGCGCGCTCTTTTCCTTTATTAGCGTTTCCTGTGCGGGTAACTTCTATTCTCAAATAGGCGGTTTGAAATTGCCCACGAGGATGGGGTTTTAAACTCAAATAGCCTTCATTCATAGTGCCTTTTGCTGTAGCGGCAGTTAAGTTGTTGTGTAGTTCACTTTTCAATTTCTCTCTGGCTGCATCGGGTATTGGAAAATCACTCTCACTAGCTACTTTATCACAAACTAAATCGGCAATTTGCCCTTCTGCCATGAGCGACAAATCATCAATATTGGGTAGGGATGGCGGAATACCAACACAGGCCATTCCGTATTCAAATGCAGCCCCTGCAGCTATTTGGCAACCGCCTTCGGTCCCTTGAGGTGCATTGCTACAAAGAGAATTCATAGCAGTATTTTTGACAAAGGTTTTCGTTTCGTTATAAAAACTAGCAGCACCATCTACCGATTTCGCTACAAATCCTGCAATGCTGTTAAATGCTTTCTCATACCAGGCTTTATCTTGTGGTGGTTCTGGACAAATTACGCGCCCAATAGGAAAGGCAGCTTTCATATCTGCTTTTAAGTTCTCGGGCATCATCCCATTTTCATTATAACCCGTTACTATGGTGCAACCTGCAAATCCGGCTTCATCAAAATGCACAGGCACATAAGTAATTGCTGTGATCGTATAATCATTAGCCACATAATTGGCAGTAGTTTGTTTCCAAGGTTCGGTTATTGGTGTTGTGGTTTCTTCCAAAGTGATGTCGTTGGAAATGGCCAGCAATGGTTTGTCGGCTGTATCAAACGGAATAATTCGAATGTAAAACTTGCGTGTTTCATTTCCTAGTAAATTCAATCCTAGACCGTTACGCAGCTTTGCGGTGTTGATTGCAATAGTTGTTTCGTTAGCCGAATTGGTTTGCCCAATTTTCATTGGTCGGGTGCCAGCCGATGGTAAACTGACTGTGTTGGTGGCACTCTTTACAGGTTTTATTTTTACTTTGCTGGGCGCTACATAAGCCGCATCGCCATCATTATAAGTCAATGCAAATGTTTGTGTGCTATTCCCTTCGGCAGCTATAATCCCCGAACGAATCAAACCTGAAAATTGAGGGTCATAACCAGCAGGAAAGGGCAGAAGTGAAATTTCATATCTTCCGTATTTAGTAGTCCTTGGAATACGCTCCCATAACAATGTTCGCGTCCAGTTTTTAGAACTTTTATTTGTTTGATTTATAACGATGTACTGATTTTTACTTGGAGCTACAGCTTCGGTAGCAAATTCGCCTTGAGTGGCTGGAGAACCATTAAAATGTAAGGATGAAAACGCATTGTTAAAAGCACTATACACGTTAGCACTTTTAATCCCCACTAATGTATTGGTTGTATTGGTGGGTGCCTTTCTAATAGCTTGCGCCATTGCAGTTGACAATCCCAATACAATGAATAAACTACTACTCAAAAATACTTTACAAATGACTTTGTTTTTCATACAGATGGATTAAAAGTGTTTAACGAATATTAAAATTACTATTTTTAAAACAATCTGCTTCCAAATTGCCTTCATTTTTTAACAATTAAAATACCAATTGGTTTAGCCATCCTATAATTGTACAATCCATAATTTGTTTATATTTGTTTTATGTCTAAATCGGTATTATGTATTGGCGCTACCTTGGTAGATGAATTGTATTTCTGCGAAGAAACTATTGTGCCTAACTCTTCTAATCCTGCACAAAAAGTTTCCAGTATTGGTGGCGTGATTAGCAATATAGTGCAACACTTGGCATTGCTCGATGTGGAGGTTTCTTTGATTACGGCATTGGGTTCCGATAGCGATGCGGCTTATATTACCGATAGTTTCCAAAGAATGGGTATTGCCCTAAACGATTCCATTATCGTTGCCGATAGCACAGGGAAATATGTCTCCATTCTCAATCCCGATGGGAGTTTGAATGTTGCCGTATGTCAGGATATCAGTTATAAATACATTACGGTTCCGTTTTTGGAATCGAAAGCGGCCGTACTGATACAATTCGATATGCTGCTTATCGATACGAATTTAGCTCCCGATACGATTCAGTGGCTTATTCATTTTGCCAAAGCCCATTCTAAAATACTGATTATTGAACCCGTTTCGGTACCCAAAGCTTCTAAACTAGCAAGCTTGGATTTGGATGGCGTGTATATGATAACCCCCAATGAAGAAGAACTGTTGGTGCTGAATACCCTAACAGCAGGAGAGGAGGAACACATTAAAACCCTACACCAACGTGGTGTTGCGAAAGTTTGGCTTCGTAAAGGCGCTCAAGGTTCGGTAATCTATGAGGGTCATCATACGACGTCTTTAGCTGTTCCATCAATCCAAATTCTAGACAGTACAGGTGCCGGCGATGCCGCACTTGCGGGTTGGGTTTTTGGTTATGTGGAGCAAGAGGAGGAATTAGTATGTCTGCAATTAGGGCATGCTTTGGCATTTGAAATACTGCAACTAAAAGGCTCGGTAGATTTTACTATCAGCAAAGAGAAATTATATAAAATAAAGAACACCTATTATCATGACTAAAAAGGAGTACATCATCATACACCCCGAAGTGCAACACGCTTTGGATAATAACTTGCCCATAGTAGCTCTAGAATCCACGATTATTTCCCACGGAATGCCTTGGCCACAAAATGCCATTACTGCTAAAGAAGTGGAAGCCGAAGTGCGAAATAGGGGAGCCATTCCCGCTACGATTGCCATCAGAGACGGCAAATGTTTGGTGGGTTTGTCTTCCGAGGATATTGATTATTTTGGTCAAGCCAAAGATGTGTGGAAAGTGAGCTTACGCGATATGCCTTATGTGATTGCTACCAAATTGCCAGGAGCTACCACAGTTGCCGCTACCATGCGTATTGCTTCTATGGTGGGCATCAAGATATTTGCTACCGGAGGCATTGGCGGCGTACATCGAGGGGCTGAAATAACCATGGATGTTTCTGCCGATTTAACTGAAATGGCGAATACCAATGTGGCGGTTGTGGCTGCGGGTGTGAAGTCTATCTTGGATATTGGGCTGACCTTGGAATATTTGGAAACGATGGGTGTTCCTGTTGTTACGTACGGACAGGATGCCTTTCCTAGTTTTTATTCTTCTAAGAGTGGCTTCAATTCGCCCTTGCGATTGGACACGCCCGAGGCGATGGCACTTTTATTACAATCCAAATGGGATCTGGGGATTAATGGCTCGGTGTTGATTGCTAATCCCATTCCGGCGGAATATGAAATGGAACAGGCTTCTATAGAGAAACATATTATGAATGCCCTTGCGGAAGCGGATAAATTACATATCAAAGGGAAGGAAGTGACGCCGTTTTTATTGAAGTTTATTGCGAATAATACGGAAGGGGAAAGTCTAGAAGCGAATATTGCTTTGATAAAGAATAATGCTAGGGTTGGTGCGGAGATTGCTGTGGCGTTGCAAACCCTCGCAGGGTTCTAAACCCATCGAGGGTTAACTATCCAAAAACCTTTCGAGGGTTAGTTGTTATTTAATATTCAATAATCAAATCACCAATATCATTACTATTTTGTTCACCACTATGATAAAAAACAAAATTCTCTTTATCCCCAAATAGCGTCAGCACCTCATTTCTTTTAAGAGTAGTTGGATTGTCTGATAGTATAGAATCATAGGAGGACCATGGATATAAACTCATTTGTTTTACAAACCCATGACGCACCGGATTATTATGGATATAAAAGATAAGGTTCTGAAAATAGCTTTCGGAGTCAACAAGTTTGCGTTCAAATTTTGTTTCAAACAAACTCCCAGTTCGATGATGCCTTTTATTAATTGCTTGCGTATAGGCATTTAATAAATGTGAAAACTGTCGGTAGGGCTCGATTACTTTGGGCTTTTCAGTAGTATTATACGTTAAATCACTTGCTACAATTTCCTCTTTCTCTTTTATTCTTACCAGTAGGTGAAAGTGATTTTTCAACAAACACCAAGCATACGTATCGGCAATAGGGTCAATATATTTGGAATACAAACGCAAGAAATGATAATAGTTATCAGGTTCCAAAAAGACATCAATACCATTATTACCCCTATGGTAGATATGGTAGTAATTCCCGTGAAGAAGTGGCACCTTGGCTTCCATTATAATTTTAATTAATTGTTATATTATTTTCACCCCACCCTCGAAGGGTTCAAAACCCTTCGAGGGTGGGGTGGAAATAAATTTATTGTAGTAAAAATAGTAAAATATTTCAATAAATCATAAACAACATTCAATAAGGAAAGATTGGTAAAACAATATGTTTACAATAAGCAAGGATTGCCTTCGGTCAATTCACTTCGGTGGTTGGAAACCTACTTTATCAAGTATTTAATACGATTAAGTTAGTCTTAATCTTCATCATCCAAAAAATCATCAATATTAAAACCATCATTATAGTCTCCTTCTCTCGGCGGAATAGCTCCGGGTGGATTAAACAATCCCCAATCATCCCAAATGTGATTGTTGGTATCAAAACCTTCAACCCATGCTATAAAAAGAACTCTGAAGTTTTCTATTTCTTGCCTTATTAGCGTTACATATTCCATATCCTTATAAGCTTCATGAAAACGCAAACTGCCTACTTGTACATACAAATGCATGACATGATCTCTAATAATAGCAGCATTTTGCATTCGGATGCTATATAAATCTCCACCCTCAGCTCCTGCAATCTTCGCGGGAATAAGCATAGCGTCTTCGAGCATTAAGTGCTTGGTTGCCTGAATGTACTCATCGTTTTCGGGTAATGAAGCCACTAAGCTATTAACCAATTGAAAAATCAATTCGGCTTTTTGATAGAGAGGAAGTTCTCTTGTTTTATCTAAATGGGACATGGGTATTAAAGTTTTGAGCTGTTTCAAAGACTTTAGCCATAGATGTTGTTTGGTTAGAAAAGTCTAAAGTATAGAAAAGTTTTTAGATTGATGGTTAAGAGCGGATTACACAAGAGTAAATCAACTACCGAATGTAATCCGCTATGGGGGTATCTAACTTATATCTTCAGTGGTGGCGTCTGGTGCATTGGTCTTTACGGACTCAATACCGTTATCTCTTGAAGCCACACTTTCATACATTTCACTACTGCCAATAATCTGACCATTAGTTGATGTTAAATTAAAAAAGGGTTTCCCGTTTGATGAAGTCTTTCTATCATAACGAGCATCATCGGGTGCATTCTTTTTAACGGATTCGATACCGTTCAGACAACCCGCTTTTGCTGCATATCCTTCACTGGTTAAGATGGTTTGGCCGTTGCCAGCTTTTAGATTGAATTGAAACTCGCCGTTAGTTCTTTTGGTAATTACAAATTTTCCCATGGTATAGTGTATTAAATTAATTAAAGTGATAACTCAAATTTACGAAATAAGTTGAAAAGAAGCAGACTCGTTATACAATTTAATTAATTGAATAAATCCAACAAAGTTAGTCCTCACTACCTCACGAAATGTAAATTCGTTGAAATCAATCCTTACGTGAGCGTGGGGGAACTTTGCTCAGCGCCATTTAATAAGTATAAACTTCAACAAGTAGTAAATAAACAACTAAACTTACTATATTTGATACAACTTAGTAGATTGTCTATATAATACCACAGGTGTAGAAAACGTATTGAGATGACAAATAAAAAAATCACTGTTGCCATTGGAGAAGCCATAAGGGAGGGAAAATACCTTAGCATAACCTATAAAAACAAGGAAGAAAAGGTTAACCATTTTTGGATTTCAATTTTAGATATAACCGGTAATGATAGGATAGTAGTAGACATGTTTAATGTCATGAAAGACGAACCCTTGTTCAAAAGGACGATTTCAATTTCAAGCATACTATCAGCTGAACTACTCAAGTTTTCACATTACGATGTGCCACCCGAATTGATTAGAAAAATAAATGAAGATGAAAATTTGCATGTCTATGAATTTGATAGGTACAGCAACGACATATTAAACTATTACCTCGAGTGTCACAAAGCCAATAATGACCCCTTTCTTCACAAAACACATCTGATACCCGAAATTGCTGTGGAAGTATTGATGGAGCAAAGCCCTTACCAACTATCCAACGAACAACAAAAAAAAATCATAAAGGAAATTTACCATAATGAATACAGCAAGTATGATGATTACAAACTGGCACTTAGCGAATTTTCTATTGACTTAGAGTCCAAAGGAAAGTTTGTTGTGGCGTATCGCGAGTTGACCTACGACCCGGTAAAAAAAACAATGCAGATTGGAAAAACCACCCAATTCAACCCCAACTTTTACATTAGAGATGTCAAATATTCCCTGTCCTATTACACTGATTGTAGTCCTTCCGATTTTGAAGAGCAGTATTTAAAAAACAGGGCAGCCGTAATTGATGTACTACTAGCTAATTTCAAATTAGGAGAATTACCCAATACCAGACCCGAAATAGTGGTTTTAGGCTATTCTAAAATTGATATAGCACCCATTTTTGACAGCATAAATACCGAACACGAAAATCAGGAAATGCAAATTCCCTTAAAAGCATTTTTTAAAAACGCATCGCTGTTAGACCGAAAAAACAGAAAAGAACCCCACATCGTTTTGTACGACAAAAATGTAAACATCGACCAGCTACGAACCATTTATAACTCTTTGAAATACCCGGTAACCTATGTGCAAGGACCTCCCGGAACCGGAAAAACACAAACCATTTTAAATATAGTAGTAAATTGTTTAACCAATAACAAAACCCTTCTTATCACTTCCAATAACAATGTACCTATTGATGGTATCAAAGAAAAACTGAATATAGGAAAGTATAGAGATAAAGAGATTTTATTCCCTTTTATTCGCTTGGGTAATAAACAATGCACCTTAGAAGCCTTGCAGACCATTAAAAAGTTGTACCAATACGAAACCGCTGATGTTCCAAAAGAAACACTATTGAACAACCTAAAAGAAAATTCTAAAGAGAAAAACAAACAGTTACTGTTCAAATTACAGCAGTACGAAGAACGTGCCGATTTAGAACAAAATTTAGAATTCATTGATGGACTCCTTTCCAAAGGGAAGTATTGGTTATTGGAGCAAGAGAGGGAAAAATTGCAAACCAAAATCAATTCAATACCGGTAACCAATGAGGAAGATGTAAAAGGAATATTCGAAATTATTGAAGGCAATTACAGTCTGCTGCAGTTTTTTTATTTTGAGTCTTTAAAATACATCAAAAAGTTAAAAAATAAAGAGTACATCGAACTAATCGAAATCCTCTATATTATCGATGAGAACGAACAAATAAAAGAGTTTAACACTTGGCTCAGTAACGATGCCAATTTAGAAAAATTCACTAAGGTATTCCCCATTATACTCACCACCAATATCTCCTGTAGACGATTGGGACAAAAATTCAAGTTCGATTTACTGACTATAGATGAAGCAGGGCAATGTGAAATTCCAACCAGTTTAATTCCCATTTCAAAATGTAAAAACATGGTGCTGATAGGGGATACCAACCAGTTAAAACCCATTATTGTTTTTGATAAAGAAAAGAACGAAAAACTGATGAAACAGTTTCAAATTGATAAAGAGTATGATTATTACAGCAACTCCATACTTTCTGCCTATAAAAAAATAGATACCATTTCCCGAGAGATTCTATTGAGTTATCATTACCGTTGCGGAAAAAAAATTATCGAATATTCCAACAAACGTTTTTACGAACAACGATTAAATCTAACCGCTGTAGCAACAAGTGGAACGGTAAAGCTACTAGCGGTTACTAATGCCAATCAAAAGGGTAAAAATGCACAAATAGAAGAAGCAATAGCCATAGTAAACTATGTCAAAAACAATCAATTGTCCGATGTTTTTATACTAACGCCTTTCAGGAATCAGGAAGAGACCATCAACCATTACCTCAATGAAGCAAAGAAAGCCGCTGCGATTGATGCCTCTGTAAGTTGCGGTACCATACACAAAGTACAGGGACAGGAAAACAAAACAATCATCATCTCTACGGCGCTCTCAACCAAAACATCAAGAAAAACCTATGACTGGATTAAAAATAACAGCGAATTATTAAATGTTGGAGTTACCCGGGCCAAAGAAAACTTGATTGTAGTGGTCGACCCGCAGGCAATAGACCTATTATCAAGAAAAGAGGACGACTTATATGCCTTGTATGACTACGTCAGAACTAACGGAAACACTGAAATCAAGCAAAGTGAAGTCAATAAGTTGACCATTGGTTTTTCAAATAATTCCAAATTTGAAGATGAGTTTTACAAAACCATGCAGCATTATTGTTCCTTAAAAGAAACCCGATTCCGAAGAAATGTAAAAATCATAGAATTATTTCCAGAAGAAAGGAACAACCCTTTAGTAAACAAAAAAGAGTTCGACGGGGTACTGTTTGAAAATAACCAACCCAAGATAATTTTTGAATTAAACGGTCAGGAGCATTATCATAACAAAAGAACCCTCAAATCTGATACTGTAAAAATGGACTTACTACTTAGTAAAAATATCCAACTCTTGATGATTCCTAATCAATATGTAAAGCATTACGAATTCATTCGGGAATTAATCAATAAGTTTAATGGTAATATGTTTCAGAAAACACTTTTTGATTACAATTGATGGGGTATAGGGAAGTGGCGTAGTACAATTATTTTCTTCCGTTGTGATAACATATTGGCGTGAAGGGGTTTTGATTGACCCTTTGCAAGCGAAAGATTTGCACGGTAGCGGGGGAACAATCATTTTTTCTTTATTTATCGTTACATTGCAGGATGAATATTTGCAAATGTTATTTTAATATTCAATCAAATTTTTTGCATTATGATCATAAGCAATATAATTGAAAGGTATTTTTAAATTATCTCTTATTGCCTCAATAAATTTCAAATCCTTTTGATTGGGTTCATTAGGACCAACTATATAAATTTTTACCTCTTTAGTGGTTTTGTAATGATGTGAATAATCTAATAATTGTCCAATGCCTTCTCTTATGCAAGTAAATGCTTTTTCATAAGGTTTAATTTCATATATGTGAACTTCACTTGCCGTTTCTCTGAGAGCATCAATTCTATTACGCTCACCTTTTACATTCTCATTTGGATAATTATTTTTTAAAAACTTGATAAAACTATTTTGAATAATATTATGTATAAGATTTACTTTGACTGATGATATAGCATTCCTATTAAACGATTCTTCTGATTTTTCATTATAAGCAAATCCTGTTTCTTCTGCATATTCATTTTCGAAATCTTCATCTTCATCGAAATCTTCTAATGCGATATTATTGCTTTGTACACCTGAATACCAACCAAAGACTTTATGGAATTTATCACCATCTTTCTTTTTATTTAATTCGTGAATCGTCTCAGCATAAGTTAATCCTACTGGCTTTGAAAAACCTGCATCTAAAAACTCAACATTAATGTGATGTCCCAATAAATCTTTTCTATGTTCATATATTTTGCCATCTCTTTTTACGACTTCTGCATAAGCAATTATAGTAAGTTGATTGTGTGCTCCGTGCGATTTCACTGCAATAATATCTCCTTCTTTTATTTGGGTTATTTTTCTGAAAATTGCCTGAATTTTGTGTACTACTGGTTTTTCTTCTTTCCAATTTTTAAAAACAAAATCGTTCACGATTTTCTCATTAGCCCCCATTAATGTTGAAAAATCTATCCAATCTAAAAATCCGACAGCAATACATTTATGTTCGATAAATTCACCAATTTTAGGAATAACATCATTTCCATTATCATCACCATATTTACTTCCAATTATATAGAAATTTGGTTTCCTTTTTTCTGCAAAAGCTAAATAATTTCTCCCAGCAAAATGTTCAATTTGTTCCTCCTCGGTTTTAAAAGTAAGTATATATCTCTGTAAAATGGAAACCTTTGTTGTGTATGGGTAATCTATATTTCCTAACCCTTTAGCAATTGCAAGTAATGCTCTCTTGCTGTAAATGGGTAATGCCATTTTGTTTGAAAACATGAATACCAGTTTCCATTTAGGTATTGAGTGGTATCTAATATTGTCTAATTCATCCCAATTTAAGTTTTGGGCATGTTGAACAATCTGAATAATTAGTTCTCGAATATTCTCAAAAGCTTCATCTC
>Ga0208262_1000022_pt1 | contig 107308 bp, 103 predicted proteins | sample LakWasMet15_LOW5_2_FD_183863 | JGI IMG/M metagenome (GOLD analysis project Ga0208262, IMG submission 183863) | Freshwater sediment methanotrophic microbial communities from Lake Washington under simulated oxygen tension - Sediment Metagenome... | ecosystem: Environmental > Aquatic > Freshwater... | reverse complement strand
CGGCAATCGTTTGTTAATGAACCTTGACGATGGCTTTTTCTCTTTCCAATTAAAAAATGATAGGATTAAAAAGCAAAAACTGCATGTAGAGGGATTTTATCAAGGCGCCATGATAACGGATGATACATCCATTCGGTACAATCAATCGGTTGAAATAAATATTATCTCTAAATACTACGGTTACAATCGTTTAGGTTTGTTCTATACTTTAAATGGTTCCAATGATTTTCTGCCAGTTAAAGAGGGTAAAATAATTTTAAATAACCTTACAAGCGGCAATCAAGATTTAAAAGTGTTTTATAATGACGGGAAAAGTTATGTTCCTATTTCCGACTATCAATTTAAAGTTGACAAGCCTTGGTATTTTTCTTTTTGGATGGTTTTAATATATATTCTATTGATTTCAGGTAGTTTTTATTTGTATTACAAATGGAATAAAATCAGGTATTTAGAAAAATTGAAGCTCAAGGAAGAGGAACTTAAGCATCAAAAACAAATTTTACAATTGGAGCTAACTGCCGAAAACAAATTAAAATTGCAAGATTATGATCGACACATTCTTGAAATGCAAGTTCAGTCGAAAGCTTCAGAAGTAGCAGGGAAGTCGCTTTCTATTGCTAAACAATCAGAAATGATTGAAAGCATACAAAGCATTTTGGATAATGAGAATGATTTGAATCAACTCAAAAATAAAATTAAGAAGTCCATTAAGATTAATGCAATAAATAAAAACGAATGGCAAAGTTTTGAAAAAAACCTGATGCAAAGCCACGAAGATTTCGTCAATAAACTAACTCAACGATTTCCTCAATTAACTTCAAAGGATATTAAGCTTTGTATTTATCTAAAAATGAATCTATCTTCCAAAGAAATTGCACCATTAATGAATATTTCCTTTAGAGGCGTTGAGTTGCAACGCTATCGTTTAAGAAAAAAGCTGGAAATAAATGCAGAAATCAGCCTTACTAAGTTTATGATTAACCTATAATTATTCTTTTATTTTTATCAATAACATTATTTTTTAGTATTTATTTTATCAATTTCTAACTCATCACAACTACATCAAGCAATTACTATTCGGATGAGTTATTCACATTTATTTAACATTATAAAATTTTGAAATTCAATTATTTAAATTAAAAATTATGAATTTTGATGTAGTAATGTAGTGATTAATTTCTGTCAACTACAACGTTATATTGTTTATCTTAGCGAAAGCAAAATCAAACAATTATATTTCATGAAAAACCTATGTAGTTTTTTATTCCTATTATTTGTTACAAGTGCTCTCAATGCACAATCAATAAATGGTACCGTAACCGATAATAATGGCATGCCAATACCTGGAGTAAATGTAGTTTCAAAAGCATCAAAAACATCAACAGTTACTGATTTAGATGGAAAATTTTCAATTAAGAGTGCACTAAATGATGTATTGCAATTTTCGTTTATTGGTTATGAAACGGTTTCAAAAAAGGCAGTTTCTGAAACTTTGAATATTGTGCTCAAAGAACAACCAAATAATTTAACAGAAGTTGTAGTTGTGGGTTATGGAACTAAAAAGGCAGGGAGTATAACGGGTTCTGTTAGTCAAATTAAAAGTGAAGAAATACTTAAAAATCCTGCACAATCGGCTATTCAAGCTATTCAAGGTAAAGCAGCGGGTGTAAATATTGTTACCAATGACGAACCAGGAAAAGCACCTAATATTATTATAAGAGGTTTGGGAACTGTAACGGGTGCTAGTTCTCCTTTATACATTATTGATGGCGTAGAAACAAATGGTTTAAATGGTTTAAGTTCAAATGACATTGCTACTATTGATATTTTAAAAGATGCAGCATCACTATCAATTTATGGACAAAAAGGAGCGAATGGAGTTGTTTTTGTTACTACCAAAAAAGGGAAGAAGGGAGATATAAAAGTTACTGTCGATAGTTATTTTGGAATAAAAGATATAATGACAAAAGTGAAACTCGCCGACGCTTACAGATATGCTTACTATAATAATTCAGCTTTAGGCTCCTCAACGTTCTTTAATTTATCTCCAAATGTAAATACAAATTGGCTTAATGAAATTACCAAAACGGGTGAGGTTGTAAATAATTCGTTTTCATTAAGTGGAGCATCCGATAATGCAAGTTATTATCTTTCTGCTTCTAATTATGAAGAGAAAGGAATTTTGATGGGTTCTGAATATAGAAGAACTAATGTTACTACGAATAATGAGTTTAAACTTTTTAATGATAAAGTTAAAGTGACTCAATTTTTAAATTTCACAAACGAAAATAATACTCCAAAACCACTCCACGCATTCACAGAAGCATACAAACAAGCGCCAATTATGCCTGTTTATAATCCTGACGGGACATTTGCCCAACCTTTTGTTAATGATCAAGGTTATAATGATGTTGATGGAATTCGATATAACAATGTGGCAAATCCGGTTGCAATGTTAATGGATGTCAATAACAAAAGTAGAAATCTTTATTTTACGGGTTCGATAGGTGTTGAAATGCAAATCACCAATTATTTAAAATTTAATTCCAGATACGGAGGGAATTATGGTGTGGAAAAAAGCTTTTCTTATAATAATATAAGAAATACAGTTTCTGAAAATTATAATTCATTATCGCAAAGCAGATCTAATTTTTACAATTGGAATTGGGACAACTTTTTTACTGCCGACAAAAAGTTTGACAAACATACCTTTAATTTTGTTTTAGGAATGTCAAAATCAGTAACTGGAAATTCAGATTATCTAACCGCAACAAGATACAATGTCCCAGTACAAAGTAATTATTGGTCGTTAGATTTTTCAACAAACAACACCTCTGCTTCTCCAAGCAGTATTGTAAGTAATAGAAGTACAACACCTGTAGTAAATATTGCGTATTTTACTAGGATAGATTATGATTATGACAACAAATATTTAGTAACAGCTATTGTTAGAAGAGAAGGAATAAGCAGTTTTGTAAAAAATCAACGCTATACCAATTTCCCTTCATTATCTGCCGGATGGATAGCTTCTAACGAAGATTTCTTAAAAGATAATAAAGTTATAAATTATCTAAAAATTAAAGCCAGTTATGGTATTGTTGGAAATGGTAGAGGCTCTTATGCTTTGAATACTGTGAATTTTACAGTAGGTCAAAACAACTATCCTTTTAGTTCCAATCAGTCTATTTATCCAGGTTCTATTCCGGATTATGAAGTTGATTCCAATTTGACTTGGGAAAAAATGAAAGAGTTTGATTTTGGTGTTGATTTTAAAACCTTAAACAGAAACCTATCTGGTACAATTGATTTTTATCACAGAAAAAATACCGATATTATCTTGCCAGTCGATTTACCATCAGCTATATCTGGTGATGATCCAGTTTATCAAAATGTAGGAACAGTTACGAATCAAGGTGTTGAAATAACGCTTAATTACAAGCATAAAATCAATGATAATTGGGATTACAGCATTAGCGGAAATGTTTCTATGAATGATAATGAGCTTTCAGATGTGACCAGTCCGTTTTTCAAAAATTTATCTGGCGGAAATTTAGGAAACGGTGTAGATGTAAAACAAGTTGTTGTTGGTGAATCTTTAGGAAGCTTTTATGTATATCAGCAAACAGGATACAACGCAGATGGCTGGTTTGAATACAGCTCAGAAAAAGTAGTAGCAGGTTCTTATTTACCAAAATATACTTTCGGATTAAATTTTAATTTAAACTACAAAAGCTTTGATTTTTCTGTTTACACTTATGGCGTTGCAGGAAACAAAATTTACAATGGTAAAAAAGCGCAACGTTTTGGAAATGAAAATGTTGAATATGATTTGTTAAATAGCTTTTGGACACCATCAACACCAAATGCAACAAATCCAAAACCTTTTAACGATGTTCCACCAGCATTATCCTATTATGTCGAAGATGGTTCTTATTTAAGAGTTAACAATATTTCAATTGGATATACATTGCCAAATATTTGGAACAAAATCAATAAAATAAGAGTTTATGCAACGGCAACCAATCCGTTTATCTTTACAAAATACAGCGGTTATTCGCCAGAAGTTTCAGGAGATCCACTTGGTGGAGCAGGAATTGAGCTCGATGCTTATCCTACTAATAAAACCTTCATTTTTGGTGTTAATTTAAATTTCTAATTATTATGAAAACAAAATATATAGTAACAACTTTAGCTTTATTCTTAGGATTAATGTCTTGCGATAAAGATTTAGATGTAGCTCCTCAAGAAAATATTTCGGCGGAAGATTTTTTAAATAATCCACAAAACGCAACCGCGTTGGTAAATGGTGTTTATAATAAAATGCTCGATTGGGATATGAGCTCTTTTAGTTGGATTGGAGTTACCAGTATAACTTCAGACGATGCCGACAAAGGCTCAACTCCGGGAGATTCGGGTTCAGATAAAAATAAGTTAGATGCCTTACAGTTTGAGTCCAATTTGACTTCTTTCAAAGATGTATGGGATTCTAGATACAGCGGCATTTACAGAGCTAACACTGCCTTGTTTTATTTTGATAAACTTACAATTGATCCAACTCTAAAATTCAGATTAATTGGCGAAGCAAAATTTCTGAGAGCATTATGGTATTTTGATTTGGTTAGATGTTTTGGTGGAGTGCCACTTGTTACTACAAAAATTGATTTGAATGATATTGAAACAGTAAACAGTACGGTTTACGCTAGAAAAACCAAACAAGAAACGTATGCTCAAATTGAAGCCGATTTGCTGGATGCCATAGAAAAATTACCACTAAAAGGACAATATTCTTCAAACGATTTAGGAAGAGCTTCAAAAGGATCCGCACAAGCACTATTGGCAAAAGTATATTTATACCAGGAAAAGTGGCAGGATGCTTTTAATATGAGTGGAGAAGTAATAGTTTCAGGGCAATATAGTCTTATGACAGATTATTCTAATGTTTGGAGAGAAGTTGGTGAAAATGGAAGTGAATCTATTTTTGAAGTTCAAGCCACTTTGAATAAAGGCATAGCAGGATATTCCGATGTTCAGGGGCCAAGAGGCACACCCGATTTAGGTTGGGGTTTTAATTCGCCATCACTCGCATTAGCAAATTCTTATGAAGCGGGAGATTTAAGAAAAAATGCAACCATACTATTTGTTCAATCTACACCCTTTACACTTTGGGATGGATTTCAAGGCTCACCCACATGGAATAATCCAAGATATAACTACAAATCATATCAAAGTAGCGTCTTGGAATCATGGAACGGAAACAAAGGAGAAACAGCCAAAAATTTAAGAATTTTAAAGTATAGCGATATTTTATTAATAAGAGCTGAAGCCGCATTTCAATTAGGACAAACACAAGAAGCACTTGATAAAGTAAACATGTTAAGAACAAGAGCAGGCTTAACAGAACTAACCTCACTAACAATTCAGCAATTGTATAACGAAAGAAGATGGGAAATGGCAATGGAACATGACCGATGGTTTGATTTAGTGAGAACCGGTCAAGCAGCTGCAGCAATGACAGCCAATGGGAAAACATTTATTGTGGGAACACACGAACTTTTTCCTATCCCAGCAAGCGCCATTTTGCAAAGCAATGGTTTATTAACACAAAATCCAGGATATTCAAATTAAAATTAACCAAGTAAATTAACTAACATTAAACACTTTTTATTATGAAAACAAACAAAATTTTTATTTCGGCATTTGCTATTTCTCTTGCATTCGCATCATTTACTAGCTGTAGTAGCGACGGAGGAAGTTCATTGCCACCAATTGGAGGTTACAATAATGCTGGAGAAGTAGGGAAATCTGATTTAGTTGCCTATTGGCCATTAAACGGAAATGGTAAAGAATCTATTTCTAATACTTCACCGTCTAATACTGTTGGAGCAAGCTATGCAGATGCAGTTAAAGGAAGCGGATTAGTACTTACTGATGGGTATTTAGCTTTTCCAGAAATTACAGCTTTATCTTCTTCAATGGCAAGTATGAGTATCAGTTTATGGGCAAAAATTTCCAATAACGGAGGTGCTGGTGCTGATGGACATCCAACAATGTTATTCTCTTTAACGCGTCCAAACGAATGGGCTGGTAACTTCAATTTAATGTCTGAAACAGGATGGAGATCAGTTGCTAGTGATACATTAGTGATGAAAGGTTTATCTGTTATTAAAAACGGAGATGGAAGCGCTAATTTTCAAGACATTATCAACTCTGCAAATCCAAGCGCAGATGATATTTTAGCTGGTCACGTTGCTGCTGCATGTAAAAATGGAGGACAATGGGCACATTACGTAATTACTTGGGATAGTACTACCGCATTATTTAAATTATATGCAAATGGTCAAAAAATATCAAACCCAGTTTGGGAATCAAGAAATGGCGGAACAGCTTTACCTTTAAATTTCTTCACACCTGCTAAACCAGTAATCGGAACATTCCAAACGGTAGTTGACGGAACACCAGATTCTTGGCAAAGACCAATGAATGGATCGATAGACGAAATCAGAGTATGGAAAAAAGCGTTATCCGCTGCAGATGTTAACTCTTTATATGAGTTAGAATCACAAGGAAGATAATCTAATATTTATCCCAAAAAAACCTAATAGGTTGCCCAACCTATTAGGTTTTTTTATATAAACCAAAAACAAATCAACAATCTATAATATGAACACACTGGTTAGGTCATTACTAGTTTTACAGTTTCTTCTAGTTTCTTGCTCATGTTCCAATCAATCGAACGATACACCTTCGGAAGAGCCATTAACGGATGAACAATTATTGGACTTAGCTCAAAAAGATGCGTTGAAATATTTTTGGGAATATGCAGAAACCAATTCCAAATTAGCCCGAGAAAGATACCACGTTGATCAAACATCGTTAGACGAACATCTTGTTACAACAGGTGGTTCAGGTTTCGGATTAATGACAATTTTAGTTGGAATTGAAAGAGGATTTGTCCCAAGAGCAGAAGCCATAACACGACTGAATACGGCTTTGACTTTTTTAGAAAATGCCGACAGGTTTCATGGTGCTTGGCCTCATTGGATGGATGGAACAACCGGTCATGTAGTTCCTTTTGGGAGCGATGATGATGGTGGTGATATAGTGGAAACGTCTTTTATGTGTCAAGGTTTAATTTGCGTCAGAGAGTATTTCAAAAATGGTACTCCCGAAGAGCAAGCATTGGCTTTAAAAGCGGATAATCTTTGGAAAGGGGTAGAATGGAATTGGTACACCAAAGGAGGTGAACATGTTATGTATTGGCATTGGTCACCAAATTTTGCATGGATTAAAAATTTCAAACTAGAAGGTTATAATGAATGTTTAATTACTTATGTAATGGCAGCTTCTTCGACTACACATGCTATTCCTGCAGTTGCCTATACCGAAGGTTGGTCTAGAAACGGAAGTATAGTTAGTGCTGGAACAAGTTTTAGTATTCCAAAAGTCTTCAATTATAATGGAACTTCTACTGTGGGTCCCATGTTTTGGGCGCATTATTCCTATTTGGGTTTAGACCCAAGAGGTTTGTCAGACCAGTATGCAAATTATTGGACATTGACACAAAATCACGCTAAAATTATGAACGCTTATTGCATTGCCAATCCATTAGCATGGAATGGTTATAGCGAAAATTGTTGGGGTTTAACAGCTAGTTATTCCCGAAACAGCGATGGCTCAACAGGCTATTCGGCACATCAACCCAACAATGATAGAGGCGTTATTTCGCCAACAGCAGCCTTGTCCGATTTTCCATATACACCTACAGAATCTATGAAAGCCTTGCGTTATTTCTATGAAAATACCGATTGGAAAGATAGATTAATTGGAATAGCAGGACCTTATGACGCTTTTTCGCCACATCACGATTGGGTAACCAAAAGATATTTGGCAATTGACCAAGGAACCATTGTACCTATGATTGAAAATTATAGAACAGGCTTTCTTTGGAATTTATTTATGCAAGCTCCCGAAGTACAAACCGGACTTCAAAGCTTAGGATTTTCATCCACACAACACGGATTTTAAACAGTTTTTTGAATTATGAAAATCAAACTATCCCTTATTATTTTTTTAATGAGCTTACCTTTTGTTGTTGTATCACAAGACATTGAAGGGAGTTTTAGTACTGAGATTCATACGCCATACACCTATAAATTTTTACTTCATAAACCAGATAATACCAAAGAGAAAAAACCTTTAATCATTTTTCTTGTTGGCGATGGTGAAAAAGGAACTGACGTTGAAAGAGTAAAAATTCACGGACCATTCAAGTATTTAAAAACACACACTTTAGATGCTTATGTTTTGGCACCACAATGTCCCGAAACAGAATCTTTCAATTCGGAAACGTTGTACCGATTAATTGTAAAAGTTCAAAAAGAAAATAATATTGACAGCAATAGAATTTACCTCACCGGATTAAGTTCTGGTGGTTGGGCAACATGGAATCTTGCTTTATTGCACCCCGAATTATTTGCCGCTTTGGTCCCGATTTCAAGTTATGTTGATTTGAATGAACAAGATTATGCGTGTAAATTAAAAGACATTCCTATTAGAATTTTTCATGGATTACTCGATGATGTAGTAAATCCTTATTACCCAATTAGTATGTATAAGTTATTAAAAACTTGCAATGCAACTGATGTGAAATTAACTATTTTTGACGATGACAATCATGGTTGTTGGACTAGAGTTTATGACAATCAAGAAATTTATGATTGGATGTTCCAACAAGTTAAAAAACAATAATATAAAATAATGAAAATAAAATTTGCCATACTACTCATCTTGTTTGGAACCGTTGCTTCTTTTGCTCAAAAAAGTAAAAAAGTAACACCAATAGCTCCAAAAGAAATTTTCGTTTCCGATTTGTTATCCAAAATGACTTTGGAGGAAAAAATAGGACAGTTAAATTTGCCAACATCGGGTGATATTACAACAGGTCAAGCCAACAGTTCTAATGTGGCTAAAAATATTGAACAAGGAAAAGTAGGTGGTTTATTCAATATAAAAACAGTTCAAAAAATAAAAGAAGTACAACAGATTGCCGTAGAAAAAAGTCGTTTAAAAATTCCATTAATTTTTGGAATGGACGTTATTCACGGATACGAAACTACATTTCCCATTCCGCTTGGATTATCATGCACTTGGGATATGAATTTAATTAAAAGAAGTGCCCAAATTGCCGCACAGGAAGCCAGCGCAGACGGTATCAACTGGACCTTTTCTCCTATGGTTGATATTTCCCGAGATCCACGCTGGGGAAGAGTTTCCGAAGGTTCTGGCGAAGATGCCTACCTAGGAAGTAAAATTGCTACCGCAATGGTTCAAGGGTATCAAGGTGATGATTTATCAAAAAACAATACCCTTTTATCGTGTGTAAAACACTTTGCACTTTATGGTGCGCCAGAATCTGGAAGAGAATACAACACGGTAGATATGAGCCGTATCAGAATGTACAACGAATATTTCCCTCCTTATAAAGCTGCTGTTGATGCAGGTTCAGGTTCAGTGATGGCATCCTTTAATGAGGTGGATGGCATTCCGGCAACGGCAAATAAATGGTTAATGACAGATGTTTTAAGAAAACAATGGGGTTTCAAAGGATTTGTCGTTACCGATTATACTGCAATACCCGAAATGTCAGAACACGGAATTGGCGATTTGCAAACGGTTTCAGCATTAGCATTAAAGGCGGGTATCGAAATGGATATGGTAGGAGAAGGCTTCCTAAGCACTCTGAAAAAATCATACGAAGAAGGTAAAATTTCATTAGAAGAAATTGATAAGGCAACACGCTTAATTTTAAACGCCAAATACGATTTAGGATTGTTCCAAGATCCTTATAGATATTGCGATGAAACAAGAAAAACCGAAATTTTCACTACATCCAATAGAAATGAAGCTCGTAAAACAGCGGCGCAATCATTGGTTTTGCTTAAAAATGAAAACCAATTATTACCCTTAAAAAAGACAGGAACGATTGCTCTTATTGGGCCATTAGCAGATGCTAAAGAAAATATGGCTGGAACTTGGAGTGTATCTACCAAACAAGATAAATCTATTTCATTACTTGCCGGAATCAATGCTGCGGTCGGAAAATCTGCCAAAGTACTATACGCCAAAGGAAGTAATCTTGATTACGATGCTAAATTGGAAGATAAAGCTACGATGTTTGGCAAAACCCTACATCGCGATAATAGAACCAAAGAAGAATTACTTTCAGAAGCCTTGAAAATTGCCAATCAATCGGATGTGATTGTGGCTGCAATTGGAGAAGCTGCCGAAATGAGTGGCGAATGTAGTAGCCGAACCAATATCGAAATTCCACAAGCACAAAAAGATTTATTAGCAGCCTTATTAAAAACAGGAAAACCAGTTGTATTGGTTTTATTCAACGGTCGTCCGTTGGTTTTAACAGAAGAAAAAGCCACAGTTCCCGCCATTTTAGATGTATGGTTTGCCGGAAGCGAAGCAGGTTATGCCATCGCTGATGTTTTATTTGGTGACGAAAACCCGTCTGGAAAATTGACTACAACTTTTCCAAGAAGTTTGGGTCAGGTGCCCATATATTACAGCGCTAAAAATACAGGAAGACCTTTGGAAAACAAAGAAGGTGTTTTTGAAAAATTCAAATCCAATTATATAGACGAGCGCAATGAACCGCTATTTCCATTCGGATATGGATTGAGTTATACCACTTTTGAATATTCCAATTTGAAAACTTCAGCAACAAAAATCAATTTCAACGAGAAAGTTAAAGTGTCTATTGATGTTGCCAATACTGGAAATTTTGATGGAAAAGAAGTGGTTCAATTATACACTAGAGATATTGTGGGTTCGGTGACGCGACCTTTAAAAGAACTGAAAGGCTTTCAAAAAATTGCTCTTAAAAAAGGAGAAAAACAAACAGTAACGTTCGAATTATCAGCCGAAGATTTAAAATTTTATAATACCGATTTGCAATTCGTTGCTGAACCAGGAGAATTTGAAATTTTTATTGGAAAAGATTCCAATGCGAATATAAATACCAAAATTGAGTTAGTTAAATAGATTTTTGGGTTATTTCGAGAGAAACCCTTTAGTTTTGGCTAAAGGGTTTTTTTGAAAAAACTCACTATAATTTTTATCTTTATGAAAAATTTATTTCCATGAAAAAATACATCCTCATTCCATTATTATTGTTTGTTTTTTGTGTTAAAGCACAAACAGTCCAATCTCCATCCAAACAATTTTCACTTGAATTTAAACTAGCTGAAAATGGAAAACCTACTTATTCGGTAACTTATAAAAACAAACCGGTTGTACTTCAGAGTAATTTAGGTATCCAACTAAAAGCAGGAGGCGATTTGGTTTCAGATTTTAGTATTGATAGCATTGCTCATAAAAGTGTCAATGAAACTTGGCAGCCTGTTCTTGGTGAACAATCGAATATCAAAAACAACTACAATCTGATGATTGTTGCCCTTTCTCAAAAGTCAAGCAACAGAAAAATTAATATCATTTTCAAGGTTTTTGATGAAGGTGTTGCTTTTAGATATGATTTTCCAAAGCAAGCTAACCTAAATTACTTTATCATTTCGGATGAAAAATCAGAATTTAATTTGGCAGGAAATCACAAAGCATTTTGGCTTCCTGGAGATTTCGATAGTCAGGAATATGCCTATAATGAAACTCTGTTGTCCGAAGTTGACACCGATAAAATAGATTTGAATAACGGAATTGGTTTAAAATCCATTGCTGGAAAATATATAGTGCAATCGCCATTAATGATGAAAACGGCTGATAAATTATACTTGAATATTTTTGAAGCTGCCGTAGTAAATTATCCAGTGATGCATTTGGATTTAAATCCGAAAACCAATGCTTTAACATCCCATTTAGTACCCAATGCCATTGGCGATAAAGCTTATTTACAAACACCATGTGTTTCACCTTGGAGAACGATTATGGTAAGCGATGATGCTCGCGATATTGTGAGTTCTAAGATGATTTTAAACTTAAACGAGCCTTCAAAAATTGACGATACTTCTTGGATTAAACCTATGAAGTATGTTGGAATTTGGTGGGAAATGCATGTTGGAAAAGCTACCTGGGATTACGCCGGTTCACAGAATGCACAGAACACCTCTTCGCAAGAACTAATTGCTTCTGGAAAACACGGAGCAACGACTATCAACACCAAACGCTATATCGATTTTGCGGCTAAAAACGGTTTTGATGGTGTTCTGGTTGAAGGTTGGAACGTAGGTTGGGAAGATTGGTTTGGCAATTGGAAAGAGGAAGTTTTCGATTTCACAACACCTTATCCCGATTTTAATTTGAAAGAGGTAAATGATTATGCCAAGTCAAAAGGAATTAAAATGATTATGCACCACGAAACTTCGGGATCGGTGGCAAACTATGAAAGACATTTGGACAGAGCCTTAGAATTGATGAAAAAATATGGTTATCCGGCTGCTAAATCAGGTTATGTGGGACGCATTATTCCGCGTGGCGAATTTCATGACGGACAAACAATGGTTAATCATTTTAACTTTGTAGCGCGCCGTTTTGCCGATTATAAAATGATGGTTAACTCGCACGAAAGTTCTCGTCCAACAGGTTATAGCAGAACCTATCCAAATTATATCGCAGCAGAAGCGGCAAGAGGAAATGAGTTCAACGCTTGGAGTGTTGGAAATCCACCTATGCACGAAACGATTTTACCATTCACACGTTTGCTAGGTGGACCAATGGATTACACGCCTGGTATTTTTGAAGTGAAAATGAATATTTACGATAAAACCAAAAAGGAGCAAGTGCATACCACGTTGACCAAACAGTTAGCATTGTACTTAACCATGTATTCCCCATTACAAATGGCAGCCGATTTACCTGAAAACTATGAAAAATATCCAGATGCTTTTCAGTTTATAAAAGATGTGGCTGTGGATTGGCAAGATTCCGAATATTTGGAGGCGGAACCTGGCGATTATATCACGGTTGCAAGAAAAGCAAAAGGAAGCGAGAACTGGTTTCTTGGTGCTATCACCGATGAAAACCCAAGAAATACAGAAATCAAATTGGATTTTCTTTCACCAAATAAAAAATACAAGGCCATTATTTATCAGGATGGAAAAACGGCACATTGGGAGAAAAATCCAATTAGCTATGAAATTAAAACGATGACCGTGAATTCTAAAACCAAGCTAAAATTAGTTTTAGCAGCGGGTGGAGGAACAGCGATTAGTTTTATGCCAATCAATTAAAAAATCTTTTATGAAACATCGGATAGCATTGCTTTTACTGTTAGTCATTTCAAATTATGGAATGGCGCAACAAAAAACTTATTGTAATCCGATAAACATTGACTATGGTTATTGTCCCATTCCCGATTTTGTAACTCAAGGGAAACATCGGGCAACAGCCGATCCAGTTATTACTTTTTTTAAAGGCGATTATTATCTTTTTTCTACCAATCAATGGGGTTATTGGCATAGTAAAGACATGTCGGATTGGAAATTTATTTCTAAAAAATTCCTTCGCCCAGAACACAAAGTTTATGACGAATTGTGCGCGCCATCGTTGTCTTTTGTCAATGATACGTTGTTGGTTGTAGGTTCTACACAAGGAAAAGAATTTCCACTTTGGATGAGTACCAATCCCGCTAAAGGCGAGTGGAAAGAACTCATTCATAAATCGGAAGCGGCCGCTTGGGATCCACAGATTTTTTGGGATAAGGAAAAAGATGAAGTCTATGAATATTATGGTTCGAGTAATTTGTATCCGTTGTACGGAATGAAATTGAACCGCAAAACCTTTCAACCAGAAGGAGATAGAATTCCAGTTTTGGCTTTGAATGATGATGAACACGGCTGGGAACGTTTTGGCGAACATAACGACAATACTTTTTTGCAACCGTTTACCGAAGGTGCTTTTATGACCAAATACAACGGTAAATATTATTTGCAATACGGAGCTCCAGGAACGGAGTTTAGCGGTTATGCCGATGGCGTTTATGTTGGCAATAATCCGTTGGGACCTTTTGAATACCAATCGCACAATCCGTTTTCGTATAAACCAGCTGGTTTTGCTCGTGGCGCCGGACATGGCGCTACTTTCACTGATGCGAATAATCAATATTGGCATGTTTCTACCATTGGAATTTGTACTAAAAATAATTTTGAAAGACGTATTGGAATTTGGCCAGCAGGCTTTGATGACGATGACATTTTGTATTCCAACACGGCTTATGGTGATTATCCAACGTATTTACCTTCAGAAAAAAAGAATCATTTGGAGGCTAATTTTTCAGGTTGGATGCTTTTGAATTATAACAAACCGGTTCAGGTTTCTTCAACCTTGGGCGGATTTCAAGCTAATTTGTCTGTGGATGAAGATATTAAAACCTATTGGTCTGCTAAAACAGCGAACAAAGGGGAATACTTGATTTCCGATTTGGGAGAAAAAAGCACCATCAATGCCATTCAAATTAATTATGCCGATCAGGATGTAACTCTTATGGGAAAACCGGAAACAACAACCGGACATAAATATATTATCTATGCTTCGAACGATGGCAAAAATTGGAAAGTCTTAATTGATAAAAGCAAAAATACCAAAGATGTTCCTCACGATTATATCGAATTACAAAACCCAGCTGTTGCCCGTTTCTTGAAATTGGAAAACATTCAAATGCCAACGGGAAAATTTGCTATTAGCGGATTTAGAGTTTTTGGAAAGGGTAGTGGAGAGCAGCCAAAAGCGGTTCAGAATTTTGTCCCGTTGCGGTCAGGGCCAAGGGTTAAAGGCGAACGCAGAAACGTATGGTTCAAATGGCAACAAGAAAATAACGCCGATGGTTACGTGATTTATTTCGGAAAATCAGCGGATAAATTATACGGTTCGATTATGGTTTATGGCAAAACGGAATATTACTTCAACGGATTAGACAAATCGGATGCGTATTATTTTCAAATAGAGGCTTTCAATAATAATGGCATCGGACCAAAATCTGAAATCAAGAAATCGGAGTAATTAATCTGAGTTATCAAATTAATTTCGTTGATAACTAATTTTCGGTCAATTAGTATGTTTTGCATATAGATGTATATTTAACCAATAATGCTTTAGCAACAATTATTAACCAACCAAACTAAAACTATTTTTATGAGTACAGAACAAATTAAAACCAATTGGGCACAATTTATCCCGCTTGTCACCGTCTTCTTCTTTTGGGGATTTGTCGCAGCAAGTAATGATATTTTAATTCCCGTTTTTAGAAAAGCCTTCGATTTAACACAAGTGCAAAGTCAGTTGGTGTCGTTAGCTTTTTACATCGCTTATACTGTAGGATCCTTAATTTACTTATTAATATCCTATCTGACAAAAGGCGATTTAATAAACAGAATTGGCTACAAAAATTCTTTGGCTTTAGGTTTGGTTATTTCAGCATTGGGAACTTTATTGTTTTACCCAGCTGCCAATACAGGTTCATTTCCATTAATGCTTTCGGGATTATTCATAGTGGCATTAGGTTTTTCGCTGCAGCAAACGGTAGCCAATCCTTTAGCAATTGCTCTTGGACCAATTACTACAGGCTCACAACGATTGACTTTGGCTGGCGGAATTAATAATCTTGGGACAACTATCGGCCCGTTAATTGTGAGTTTTGCCATTTTTGGTTCTGCTACATCTGGAAATACAGAAATGAGTATTGAAAGTGTAAAAATCCCTTATTTAATATTAGGAGCGGTTTTTTTATTAGTTGCCGTTTTACTAAAATTTTCATCCATTCCAGATAAACCACAAGCTGTTGTGGAGTCTGAAGCCGAAGCAAGTACTTCTAGAAGTTCGGCTTTAAAATACCCACAATTGGTTTTAGGAATGATTGCTATTTTTGTATACGTTGGAGTAGAAGTTTCTACAGCGAGTAATTTGCCAGCTTATATGGAAAAAAACCTTGGATTTTTAACGAAAGATATCGCTCCTTATATTTCTTTGTATTGGGCAAGTTTAATGATTGGACGTTGGACTGGAGCTATTGAAGCTTTTACAGAAGATATGAGTATGCAAAAAATATTGCGCTTTATCGCACCTTATTTAGCTTTCGGAGTTTTCTTGGCAGTAAACGCTATTGCAAAACATGACCTGACTCCTTTTTATGTATATGCATTAATCATTTTAGTTTTAATTTTTGCAGATATTGCTAGTAAAGGAAATCCAGCCAGAATGTTATTGATTTTTTCTGGATTGGGAATTATAGCATTGCTTATTGGTATGGCTACCAATGGAATGGTAAGTGTTTATGCATTTACTAGCGTTGGTTTGTTCTGTAGCACTTTGTGGCCATGTATTTTTACTTTGGCAATTAGCGGATTAGGAAAACACACAAGTCAAGGAAGTAGCTTCTTAATTATGATGATTATGGGTGGAGGATTTGTGAGTTTGCTGCAAGGTTATGTAGCAGATGTTGTAAGTATACATTCTAGTTATATTGTTGGGGTTTTGTGTTTTGCTTATTTGGCTTTTTATGCATGGAAAGTAAGCGGCATATTGAAAAATCAAGGAATAGATTTTGATAAAAAAGTTAGTGGAGGACACTAAAAAAATAGTGTAAAATAAAAACCCGATAGCTTTATAACTATCGGTTTTTTTTTTAAAGACTTTTATTTTCCCCAATCAATTTTTCTTGAAAAGTACATGACTGCTGCAAGAATTAGGAACAAACCAGTGCTTCCTACTAAAAGCGCATAATCTTCCAACTGAATGATAACAAAGATAAAAGTATAGAGTACAGAAAGAGATATTCCAATAAACATTGGAAACTTTCTGTTCTTTAAAATCGAAACAGAATAGAGCGTAATTAATGCTACAACAGCAGTCCCAGCAATACCATAAGCCAAAGAAAAGCTGCTATGTTCTGTGATAGAAATCAGTAAGGTGTAGAACATCACGAGAGCAATACCAATCATAGAATATTGAAAAATGTGAATGTTGATTTTGCTGATAGATTGTATTAAAAAGAAAATCAAAAACGTTAAGCCAATTACCAGAAAACCATATTTAGATGCGCGTTCGTTTTGTTGGTATTCGTCCACGGTTTCAATCAGTTTTACACCAAAGGAATATTCGTTTAAGTTTGGTATTTTATTAGCATATTGTTGCGCAAAAGAACGATTGATATCCAATATTTTCCAATCGGCGTGAAATCCTTTTTTATCTACTTTCTTTGTGGCGGTATTTGCAGCAAAGGTTCCGTTAAAACTTGGAGAATCCCAATCAGAATCAACGCTTACAGTTGTTGTTTTTCCAATTGGAATGAACTCCACACTATCACTTCCGTTATATTGCATGGTGAAATTAAAATCAATTTTATCGGTAGTTGTGATGGTTTTATAGTTGAAGCTATTCGTTTCCAATGTACCATAATAGCTATCTTCTTCTGGTTTAGATTCAAAAACTTGCAACTGGTTGTTGAGTTTGATTTTTAAATCACTTTTGATGCTTTTTAAGTTGGTAGTTTTAACCACAATGGTGGCTTTGTCCCAAAGAATATCTTCGTCTTTGATGCCTAATTTTTCAAAGTTGGGTTTGCTAAAGTTACCATCAAATTTCATATTTGCTGTAAAAACGATATTATTATAGATGCCTCTTTTTAAAGAAGTGTTTTTCTTAACATCGGAAGTATTGTTTAGCTTTTCTGGGAAAAAGTAAGCATACTCCGTACTCGAATTTCTTTGAATGCTGACTTCTTTTGTTTTGGTATCAACGATAGTCGTTTCTTTATACGTTTTATACGGAATTCGCATGATGGGTCCGTAAAAACTGACTTCCTTTCCCCAAAGGTTCGATACTTCGGAAACTACTTCTTTTTGTCGGGCGCTTCTTTCTTGTATTAAATCTTGAACAAAAACGAGCGGAATAAGGAGTGCGAGCGTTAAAAAACCTACCATAATCATTTTGGCAGTTGTTGATTGAAAAAAAGATTTTGGTTCTGTTTTTTGATTTTCTTGATTTTCCATTTTTAAATTTAATTAGAGTTATTGTTTATTTTATTTAGTGTTGAAATACAATTTTGAGATAGACTATTGTGATTGGAATATTGGCTAGTAGAATTAGAATTTTTATAGTAAAATATTCGGAATGATTTTTTTGTGTAATTAGTAAGTAGAAGAGGTTTACCAGCACTATCCCGTTTGTAATTACAGCAAATACAACAAAAACAAACCCAATGCCTATTACCATACTTTCAGGAAATTGAATATGTAGCAATAGTAATAGTGTTCCTATGAGATAGGATCCAATGGCTAATTGTGTTGAGAAAATACCTGTTGCGTTTCTATATTGCTCCTTTGTCATAATGATTATTTAAAAGTACTTTGAATTTCAAAGTTAGTGTATAAAAAAATAGCTTATTTTTTTGACAGCAGTTTTTCCAGCGCTTCAATATGATCTTGAAAGGCTTTCTTTCCTGTTGTCGTGGCAATGTACCTCGTATTGGGTTTTTTTCCAATAAATTGTTTTTCAATCGTGATATAATTTTCGATTTCTAAAGCTTTGGTATGGCTGGCAAGATTACCGTCAGTGACTCCCAAAAGCTCTTTGAGCATATTAAAATCGGCGCTTTCGTTGACCATCAGAATCGACATGATGCCCAAACGAATTCGGTGATCAAAGGCTTTGTTTATATTTTGGATGATATTTGACACAGAATTAATTTCTATCGTATTTATAATACATCACAGCTCCATAAACAATATGGCAAACTCCAAAACCTAATGACCAAAATAGCAAACCATAACCCAAAAACCAGATTGATAATAATCCCAAAATTATCATAGTTATTCCTAAATAACGAACGTCACCAAGAGTATATTTACTAGCATTTACACAAGCTAAGCCATAGAAAATTAAAGTTAATGGAGCCACAAGACTCAGTATTTCTTTTTCGATTAAAAAAAGGATTAAAAAACCACCAGTAAATAAAGGAATAGAAAAGTTGATGAGTAATCTTTTTGATGCGGAATTCCAAATACTCTCATTAGTTTTTGATGCTTTTCTGTAACTTAAAACAATGCAACTTACTAATGAAAATATAAATACGGCTGCTGCAATAATAAAAAGGCGTGTCACAGCTTCAAATGAAATTATCAAATCTCTATAAGAACCCATAGTAGAATTGTCAAAGTAAATTGTTCTGTAGGCTAGCCAAGCACCAACTATGGAGTACACTCCAGCAAGTATTCCGGATAAGCCACTTAACGAAATAAATCTTGATGATTGAGACATCATGGTTTTGATGTCTTGAATGTCTTTTAAATAATCTTTTGTTTCCATATAAAAGTACTTTGAAAAACAAAGTAAATAAATAATTTCTTTGCAACCAAATGTTTTTTGACTTATTTTTGATAAAAAAAATTCATGTATAAATCTCTTTTCCTATCGTTACTATTTACATCGGTTCTCGTTGCTCAATCTCAAGATGAGAAAATGCTAAAAGATATCTATAACACCACACTAACCAATTCTAAATGTTATTCGTGGTTGGATGATTTATCTAATGACATTGGTTCGCGCTTGTCGGGTTCTGCTGGAGCGGCGAAAGCAGTTCTATACACAAAAGCACAATTAGAATCATTAGGACTTGACCGTGTTTATCTTCAGGAAGTGATGGTGCCTCATTGGGTTCGTGGAGAAAAGGAAATGGCTTATATTTTAATGAATAACAAAAAAACTACGGTTCCAGTTTGTGCCCTTGGAGGTTCCATTGCAACTCCAAAAAAAGGAGTAACTGCCGAAGTAATTGAAGTGCATAGCATTAAGGAATTAGCTGATTTAGGAACTGAAAAAATAAAAGGAAAAATTGTTTTCTTCAATCGCCCAATGGATAATGCACAGATTGAAACCATGAATGCCTACGGTGGAGCTGTTGATCAAAGATCGGGTGCTGGAGAAGCTTCAAAATTCGGCGCAGTGGCAACGATAGTTCGTTCGATGAATTTGCGTCTGGATGATTTTCCGCATACGGGTGCACAACGATATGGTGACATTCCTAAATCACAATATATACCAACAGCAGCAATCAGTACCAATGGCGCTGAATTATTGAGTGGAATGCTAAAACAAAACCCAAATTTGAAGTTTTATTTGAAGCAATCTTGTGAAACGCTAGAGGATGTTTTGTCTTATAATGTTGTAGGTGAAATTAAAGGAAGTGAAACTCCTGATAAAATAATGGTTGTTGGCGGACATCTTGATTCTTGGGATTTAGGTGACGGTTCTCAAGACGATGGAGCAGGTGTAGTGCAAAGTATGGAAGTCTTAAATGTGTTTAAAAAATTGGGTTACAAACCTAAAAATACAATTCGGGCTGTATTATTTATGAATGAAGAGAATGGAGTAAAAGGCGGAAAGAAATACGAAGAGTTGTCAAAGCAAAACAATGAAAATCATATTTTTGCGCTTGAGAGTGATTCGGGCGGATTTTCTCCAAGAGGCTTTACATTTAAAATTGATGAAGTAAATTTAGCTAAAGTGCAAAGCTGGAAATCTTTGTTTGAACCTTATCTAATTCACAGTCTTGTAAAAGGAGAAGTTGGAACTGATATTACTCCATTAACTTCAACTAAAATTGTGAAAGCTGAGTTGCATACGGATTCACAACGCTATTTTGATTATCATCATGCTGCAAACGACAAATTTGACGCAGTAAATAAAAGAGAATTGGAGCTTGGCGCAGCAACCATGGCATCACTAATTTATTTGTTCGATAAATATGGAATAGAGTAGAGTGAAACCAGCGGATTTATACATACTCAATCAACCAGAACATTACCGTTCGATGTTGTTTCATATTATTGCAGTTGTTGAAAATACTTTGCCCGACGTTACTTTGGAATTCAAATGGACTGTTCCTTATTTCTACTATAAAAAGAAGCCATTATGTTATTTAAATGCAAGTCATAAACATCAATTTGTAGATGTTGGTTTTGCCAAAGGGTTTCATTTAAAGAATAATCTAAATCATTTAATTGCCGATAACGGCAGAAACACTGTAAAGTCTTTACGGTACAAATCGTTAAAAGAAATTGACAATGAAGTTTTGATTGCTACTATTCTTGAAGCTGCCAGTTTGTATTAAGAAAAAAAAATGCCACTATTACAGTGGCATTTTTTTTAAGTATCATTTTTTCTTAGTATATCTTTTATCTGGTGTTCCATCTTTCTTCAAAACAACCTTTGCGTTTTTATTTTCTTTGTATCTTTTATCGGGTGTTCCATCTTTTTTCAGGACAACTTTAGACTCTGTTTTTTTAACTTCTTTAGTTGTTGTTACTACTTTCTTCTTAGTAGCTTGTGCCGAAGATGTAAATGCAAATCCTAGAATTGCAACTAATGCAAAAATTAATTTTTTCATTTTTTTATATTTTTAAAATTGAATAGCTAAGTTACAAAGTTTTCTATACGGTTTAATTTCAATGTGAAAATTATAACATTATTTTAAAAGAATTATAACAAAAAAAGCATGAAATATAATTTCATGCTTTCTTAATTTTTAAGTCGGTTTTTCTATCCTTCCTTATTGATATAAACCCAACCTGTTTTGCTTTCACCACTTGTTCTTTCAATAACATAATAGTAAGTTCCATCAGGTAAATCATCACCATTATCGGATTGCCCACACCATTGATTGGTGTAGTTCTTTTTGCTAAATACTTTCATTCCATAACGGTTGAAAATGGTTATTTTTTCAACATTATAGCCTTGAAGATCTAAACAATCATTTAATCCATCAGGTGTGCTGTTTACAGAAATTCCTTTTTGAATTGTACAAGTAATAGAATCTGGAGTAAAGGAAGCATATCCATTACAGCCATCGGAAACAACTGTTACTGAATATTGTCCTTCTTCTGTAACCGTAACACTTTGTGTGTTTCCTCCAATAGGATTATTGGAACTATCAGTCCATGCATAAGAGGATGTAAGTGGATCAAAAGAATTAGCAATTGGACTGGCAGTTAAAACATAATTCACACCAACACAATCTCCGCTAATACTTACTTCAATTGGATTTGAAATAACGAGTACGGCTGTACCTGAATTTCCAATTTGACAAATATCTGTGTCCGGAAGAACAGCATACGTTATGGTATAGGTTCCAGGAGTACTTGTGGTGGTATCAACTTCTCCAGTTGAGCCATCAATATCTAATCCAGTAGTTGAAGAATACGTTCCTCCAGTTGTAAATCCTCCTGCTGGTGAAGGCATTGGATTTGTTCCGCCAGGGCAAACAGGAGTAGTATAACCAAACGCGGTTCCTGGTGTAACAATTGGATTTATTGTTATTTCAAATGAATCACTATGTGTTACTTGACAGATATTTGAATTAGCTCCAACCGAATAAATAACGTTATATGTACCTGCTGTAGAATTTGCTAAATCTATAACTCCAGTTGAAGCATTAATACTTAAACCCGATGGTTCAGCATACGAATACGTTCCGCCAGTTGTAAATCCTGTTGAAGGAATTGGTGTTGGATTAGTTCCATTTTTACAAACTGGAGTAGTATAAGTAAATGCAGTTACAGGTATAATTGTTGGAGTAATAGTTATTGTTTTAGTAATTACATCACCACAAGTACCAACATTTGGTGTAAAGGTATAAATAGTTTCTACTGTGGTATTGACAGTATCTGGTGACCAAACTCCAGCAACATTATTATCTGATGTTGTTGGCAATGCAAATGGAGCGCTATCTTGACAAACTGTAGTTGCAAATGTGAAGGTTGGTACTACTAATGGATTAACAATTAAGTCAAATGGATTAGTTGCAAAACATCCTGAAACATTATTTTCCACTCGAACGTAGATAGTTTGAAGATTCTGAACAACATTAGTATACAAACCTGGAAGCGGATTGGTTTCGGCCGCTGCATCTGCACTTGTTAGGTAATAAGAAACGGTATGTTGCGAAGGATCTAAACCATTCATAGCTGTTGCATCATTTTGCGTTAAATCAAATTCAGCATAACCAATATTGTTACAAGCAATCAAATTATTTGGAGTTCCAATAGTAACAGTTGGATAATATTCTATGGTAATGGTATCTGTTGCGGCACATGTAGTATTGGTATATTGAGCAGCAATACCATAAACTCCTTGCTCAGTAATAGTCAAGTTAGGTCCCGTTTCATTTGGTATAGGATTGGTATTAAATGTCCATGAAAAGGTATACACCGATGGATCTAAACCACTTTCAATAGTATAAGAACTTCCTGAACACAATGCATTTCCAGTGGATTGAAGGAAATCACTACCTAATTCTACATTTCCAATATCTAAACTTCCACCTTCAAGGAATACAGCAGAATCAAATAGTGTGTCTGCTTGATCGGCAATAACCAACTTAATGTGGTATTGAGCACCTGGTGTTACAGGCGATGTGGCTGTTAAAGGAACTGTAAGTCCATTAAAATTGGTTGGGTCAGCTAAAACGTTTAAACCTGGATTAGCACCATAGAAGTTACCAAAATATTCAGGATTTGCAGAACCGCATCCGCCATTAAATAAACTGTCTCTTATCGTTACAACAGAAACAGGTATAGTTGTATTTGGAATTACTGCTAAATTGGTGGTAACTCCAGTAGCAATATTTGTCAATAAAAAGGCAAATGAATCGGAGAAACCACATTGGAAAGTACCATATTCTTCCGAAGCAAATAAGAAATTGAAACTAATATTATTTACTAATGGGATAAAATCAAATTCAAGTTTGGTTGCGTTTCTAGATGTCATTGGAGTTCCTGTAGCAGCAAGAATTATTGCTTCAAGTTGTGCATCTCCTGTCCATGTAGTCGCTCCTTCACTCAAAACTGAATTATTTGGACCGTGAGCATTGGCTGCATTTCCTGTAGTTAAAACAATACCATCACTAAAAGGGAAACCAGAACCATTTTCACTAAAATAACCAATACCATTTGTTGAACCAAAATTGGTACCTGTTGATGAGGTTATATTTGTAACACTAGCACAAGTTGTATTTAACAATATATCTTGTATTAATTGTTGCGTTGTATATTGTGTTGTATTTGTTGCTAATGGGGGAGGAATAGTTCCTACACAAACATTAAATGTTGAGTTTTGGTTTGCAACCGCAGTAGAAGAATAAACTCTAATATAATATGTTTGACCTATAACTAAATTATTGGCAGTACTTGCCGTGTTTGTATTACATGAAACTTGCGTTAAAGCACCACAAGAACCGCTATATACAACATGGTATAAACCTGTTGTGCTTCCAGCAATATCGTTTATGTTTATGGTGTGAGATGTTGTTACGGCTACAAATGAAAACCATACGTCGTCATCGTCAGTTCCACCACAGGCATTTGCTTGAGGAGAAGCTGTTGCTCCAAGTAACGTTCCTGGTGTAACTTGCGGACAAAATACATTAGGATTAACGGTCACAGGAAGTGCTCCAGTACATTCGTCATTCGCAATTGCCGTGTGGAAATTACTTCCAAATGTCCATGGGCTGCTATCAGTTGGACTACAAATGGCTCTTATATACGCAGTGTATAAAGTACCAGAAGTTAAACCTGTAGCAGTATATGGATTATTGGTGGTTATAGTACCCACCGAACTTGCAGTAGGTAATGGTGAACCTTGAGGTAAAACGATAACTTCCCACGATGTTGCTGGACCAACTGCTGTCCATGCAAAAGTAGCTTCGGTTTGTGTTTGTCCAGAAACTACAACGGCTGTTGGACGTGGACAAGTAGGCGCAGGCGTACAAGTTATATTAGCTAACCAACCAGCCTGATTATTGGCACCATCACTTCTAAATCTAAAAGTTAAACAGCCATTTGGGTTTGATGAGGTAAACGGACCAGGAAGTGCTGCTCCCCAATATCCACCAGCTAATCCGCCAGGTACATTTCCAGGAGGATTTGTACTTGCAAGTTGTGCGGCAGTTATTGTATCCCCATCAAATACATATAGTGCATCCCAGTTTGTTTCTGTATTAAAAGCAGTGAAAGTTACGGTAACCTGATCTCCTGTATTTACAGGACAAATAGTCACAGTTGAATCGGAATTATTAGCATAATTAGTATTTGGACCAGCATTATCTACAAAAATTCCGCCGCATATTGGTGGCGCTATTGGTGTATTGATAGCTAATGGCGCACTCCAATTACTAGAATCAGAGGGTGAACAAACGGCTCTTACATATAAATTAAAACAAGCAGAAGCGCTTAATCCTGTGGTTAGATTGAAAGGATTTGTTGGCGCATCAACCCAACCAGTGGTTGAAGCATTTGGTGCCGGTGCTGTACATGGTAAAGCGATTACTTGCCAAGCAGTTTCTGTTCCTGTACTTGTCCAACCAAAAGTAACCGATGATGAAGTAACATTGGCTGCAGTTAATAATACAGGTTTAGGACATGTTGGTGCAGGTGCACAAGACAAATTAGCTAAGAAACCGGGTGCCGTGACCGTTGCATTCGATGTAAATACAAATGTTAAACAGCCAGTTGCAGCCGAAGATGTAAAGGATGGTGGCAAAGCAGTTCCTGTTAGAGTAGCTATAAGTGGAGCCGTAGCATCATTACCATTATAGATTCTTACAAAGTCAAAATTAGCTTGAACATTAAATGAAGCAAAAGTAACGGTAACAGCATCTCCTGGATTATCAGGACATACTGTAGTAGTGATATTTGCATTGTTTGCATAGTTAGCCGTTGGACCTCCAGAATCCACATAGTTTCCATTACAAATAGGAGGTGCAATTAAAGTAGTAGCATTTTTTGGACCTGTCCAGAAACTAGAATCCGTTGGAGAACAAACTCCTCTTACATAAAAACTATAACATGTATAGGAATTTAAGCCTGTCATGGTAAATGGATTCGTTGGCGCATCAACCCAACCTGTAGAAGCTCCCGTAGGTGCAGGCGAACCACATGGTAAAGCTAATATTTGCCAAGCTGTGGCAATACCAGCATTTGTCCATCCCACAGTAACCGTATTAGCAGTTATTGCAGTTGTTGTTATAGGCGTTAATGGTTGTAAACAAGTTGGTGGTGGAGCACAAGTTACATCTGCAATCCAACCTGCTAAAGTCACGATATCATCACTTCTAAATCTAAAAGTTAAACAACCATCTGGGCTTGAAGAAGTAAACGGACCAGGGATTGTTGCTCCCCAATATCCACCAGCTAATCCACCTGGTACATTTCCTGCTCCATTTGTACTTGCTATTTGTGGTGATGTAATTGCGTTTCCATTAAAAACATATAAGGCATCAAAAGTTGCTTCGGTATTAAATGCGGTGAAAGTAACGGTAACTAAATCGCCAGGAACAACTGGACAAATAGTAACTGTTGAATCTGAAAAATTCGCATAATTGGCTGTAGGACCAGCAACATCAACGAAATTTCCTCCACAAATTGGTGGTGCTGTTGTTGTTGTAAAGGTATTAGATACTGGCGACCAAACACTTGAATAACCGGTATCACATATTGCTCTTACATAATATTTATAAGCTGTATTTGGTAGTAATCCTGTAACTGGATAAGGCAATGTTCCATTATAAACTACACCAACACCTGTAGCTGTATCACCAGCTGGTAAAAATTCAATTTCCCATGAAGTGGCGCCACTTGGATTGGCCCAACTTAAATTCATACCGTTAAAAGTTATGCCTGTAGCGGTTAATCCTGTTGGAACTAAACATCGTTCATTAACACTAACGTTATCCACCAACCATCTATCTCCTCCTAAAGAAGCTGTTGGTTGTGTAAAAACTTGTACAAATGAAATATATACTTGTTGATTAGCATAGGCTGATAAATCGACTATTTTTTCTTCACAAACATTATAAACAGCTGTTAAAGTAGTTTCGTCCCATTGTTGAACCAATGTATAAGCAGCAGGATTTGTTTGAGAAGCAGTTGCTGGCGCAACCCTTATTTGAAAGATAGTTCCTTGATTGTTATTTGTAAATGTTCTTGTTTGAAAATGCAATTCGCCGTTGGCAGGAATGTTAATCAAAGGGGTGGACAAATAATCTTCGGAAGTATTTCCCTGACCAATGAATTCTCTATTCATATAGGCTATTTGGTTGCCAGCACAAACATTTGTTGTACTTATTCCCCAACGTTGAACCGTACCAACTCCGTTATCAAAGACTGCCCAATTTCCAGTTCCTAAAGTCCAATTGGTTGACGCATTGTCTGGTCCTGTAGTTGATTCAAATCCTTCTAAAGCTAGTTGAGAATGGCTTAAAGAAGAATACAACAAAAAAGTAAATAGTAAGATAATTTTTTTCATAGTTGTACTGGTTTAGTCTTTTATTATTTGATTATACTTTAAAAATTCCTCCAAAAGCAATTATTCTCTCAACAAACATAAAATGTTGAGAAGCTCTATCGGCGGGATCTTTGGTTGTTCTAATGTCGGGCATATTGATATAACCTCCTTTTAACTCTGCTTGTAAAAAGAAGTATTTAAAAAAGGTTAGATTTAATCCAACTTTTGCTGAAACACCATATCCAGAAACATGGAAATCGTCATGTCTCTCATTTCCCATAACTTTTGCATTTGTTTTCGGAAATAAAATACCTGCTCCAATACCTTCGGTAAGATTTACTTGAAATTTATCGGTATTTCTAATTTTAAATAGCCAAGAAAAATCATCTACACGGGAAAATTCGGTGTGTACATAATTTAAACCATCGGTGTGCTCAAAAGTCAAAAAATCTTCCGTTACTGAAATGGATTCATTATTATAAGTTCCATTAAACGGAGGATTTCCGGTTATAGTTCCATTGATGTTTAGAATTTGGTCTGCAATCATAACGTATTTCATGTGGTCGACACCGATAGCTATGTTGTAATGATCGGTGATATAATAACCAAATCTAAAATTGGTTTGTGGAATGGTCATTCTGGCAGGATTAAGATAATCAACATGCCATCCTTTTGGTTTGTCAACAGCTTGAACATTGCTTAAAGTAAAATCGTAGCCATCTCCAGTAAAGCGAATATCAGACCTTGTAAAACTATCTCTGTTACCTCCCCAATAAACAAAAAACTTTCCTTTATTGTGAGCTGTATATTTTTCGGGTGTTACTGGTTTGTCTTGCGCAACAATAATTTGTGAAAACCCACAAAGGAATAACATTAAAATAACAATTATTTTTTTCATTATAAAATTAAAAGGTATTGATTGTCTTTCTTATAGCGACTAATTTAGTCATTAAATCTTCAAAATAATCTAAATGTAACATATTGGCACCATCACTTTTTGCATGAGCAGGATCAAAATGGGTTTCAATAAAAATACCATCTACACCAACAGCTATTCCAGCTTTGGCAATGGTCTCAATCATATCAGGTCTTCCACCAGTAACGCCAACGGTTTGATTGGGTTGTTGCAAAGAATGCGTTACGTCAAGGACAGTAGTTGCATAATGTTGCATCGTTGGAATGCCACGAAAATCTACAATCATATCTTGATAACCAAACATAGAACCTCTATCGGTAACCATTACATTTTGATTGTTACAATCCAGAACTTTTTGAACGGCATGTTTCATGCTTTCAGGACTCATAAACTGTCCTTTTTTTAAGTTCACTACTTTTCCAGTATTAGCAGCTGCTACAACTAAATCAGTTTGTCTAACTAGAAATGCAGGTATTTGCAACACATCAACGTATTGTGCCGCCATAGCCGCATCTTCATTGGTATGAATATCGGTAACGGTTGGAACTTGAAAGGTTTCGGAAACTTTACGTAGAATTTTTAATGCCTTTTCATCACCAATTCCAGAGAAACTATCTATTCTTGAACGATTGGCTTTTTTAAAGGAACCTTTGAATACAAAAGGAATTTGTAGATTATTGGTAATTGTGATTAATTTTTCAGCAATTTTCATTGCCATTTCCTCACCTTCTATGGCACAAGGCCCGGCAAGTAAAAAGAAGTTCCCACTATCTGTATGTTTGATTTGTGGAATTGAATTTATGTTCATTGTTTTTTTGAATTTTGAAAAACAAAGTTAAGAATAATTTATGGAATTTCCGTCTTTATTGAAAGCCCAATTGGTACCATTAAATATCCTTTTTCATAAATGTTCATGTATAGCTTTATTGGAGTAGTTTTCCCTGGCCAACTTAATTCGTAAATATCCAAAAATCCGGCACCCATTTCATGTCTTTTGGTTGGAAATGGGCAACAACTTTCTAGTTTCGTGTAGGTTATTGTTTCTCCGTTTGGGCCTGCCAGTGCATCCAAAAAGCGTTTTGCATTTAGGTTTTCGTCTTTAGTATTTTTAAAAAAAACATTGATGGGATAATCGGGATCGTAGCCATACTTTTTGTCTTTGCTGTATTCGGTAAGCAGAAAAGTATTGTTTTTTGTTACTGTTGGAATTGGTGCCTTATCATCTACATTTTTGAGAGTTGATTTTGTGCTTACGCAAGATGTCGTGATAATCAAAATAAGAACGAGAGATAGGAGGGATGTGCTGTTTTTCATGGTTGCTGAATATTTTTTCCTGCATGAACAATAATCGTGCAAAATTATTATTCAAAATTATGTTTTTAAAGTTAATAATTATTTAAATGACATGAAATGAATTTCTATTTTTGTAGAAAATCTATATTTATGGAAATAATTACACATACTTGGCATTGGGCAATTTCAGGTTTCTTGATAGGAATAGTGATGCTTTTGCTAAATTACTTCGGAAAAGTTTTCGGAATGTCTTCCAATCTGCGTTCGCTTTGTTCCATGACGGGAGTTGGAAAACGAGTTCCGTTTTTTGATTGGGATTGGAAATCACAACGATGGAATTTAGTAGTAGTTCTCGGCGCTATGCTTGGCGGATACATTGCTGTTCATTTTTTAAGTGATGCTTCCAATGTTGCTATAAATCCTAAAACAATTGAACAATTAGCAGCATTACATATTGATGCACCTAATGGAAGACTATTACCAGATGCCCTTTTTGGAGATGCTATTTTTCAATCACCAAAAATGATTTTGATATTGATTATTGGCGGAGTTTTAATTGGTTTCGGTTCTCGTTATGCGGGAGGATGTACTTCTGGGCATGCTATTTCTGGAATGAGTAATTTACAAATACCTTCCTTAAAAGCGGTTATTGGTTTTTTTGTTGGTGGATTGATTATGGCACATTTTATTTTACCTCTAATTTTTTAAGACATGAAAGCTATAAAATATTTACTCGTTGGATTGTTTTTCGGAATTGTTTTAACCAAATGCGAAGCTGTTTCTTGGTACCGAATTTATGAGATGTTTCAATTTCAATCGTTTCATATGTATGGAATTATAATGGTTGCTATCCTTACAGGAATTGTTGGATTGCAAATTATTAAAAGAAAAGAAGTAAAGGATATCAAAGGAAATCCAATTGTAATTCAGGATAAAGAAAAAGGGTCAGTTCGTTATTGGATTGGGGGATTGATTTTTGGATTGGGTTGGGCTATGGTTGGAGCTTGTCCGGGACCCATTTTCATCCTTATTGGCGCTGGTTTTATGAGCGTTGGACTGATTTTATTTGGAGCTGTTTTAGGAACTTTTCTTTATGGCGTTATTAAAGATAAATTGCCTCATTAATTCTTTTGATTCATTTTCAAAACCCCTTTTACAATACAAAACTGAGCAATCAGATAGGTTGTCATTATCCAAAAAGAAGCATTGGGTAGTGGAGCATAAAACTTATTGATGGCCAAAATACTGTCGGAGGTTACAAAGAAAATAGCGCCAACAAGTACCAAATATTTTGATTTATCGGTCCAATTAAAACTTCCTTTTATGGTTTCAATCAACATTAGGGAAATAGTCATCGCATAAATTCCAACAGGAAGTTTTAAATCACCCAATTTTGGAATCAATACTGAAAGCATTCCAAATAAATAGATTAAAACAAAGGTAAATCCAAACCAATACTGCGTTTGTTGCCGATGAATGTTTTCTGATTTTTGTTTTACAAACAGTATTATAAATAGTATGTGAGCTATCAAAAAGGAGATTAATCCAAAGATAAAATAAAGCTCTCCTCTGTCAGCAAATAGTAAAACACAATCGCCAATCCAAGAAAATAATAATGCTGATAGCAACCACTTTTTGGTTTCAAATGGATTACTTTTTACTGTGGCATAAAATAAAAAAGGAAGTAAAAAGGGTTTTAAATACCATGCAAAATCTTCGTGTCCAATACAGATTAGCAGAATGTAAACACCACTAATTCCAAGGAACATTTTTAAGAAGTTTTGGCTATTCATAGATTTAAGAATTTACTAAAATAGGTTTCTTAAAATCAATTTGAACGAGATAAATACTGATCAACAAGGATAAAGAAAAATAGGCGATAAGAATATAATTTCCAACGGAAAGCAACGAGTTCAAGCCAAACCAATCGCCATAATAAAATAGAATTCCAATTGAAAAAACGAACCGAAAACTTTCCCAAAACACAGATATCTTCCTAGTATCCATTAACTCGGTATAACTGTAAATTGTTAAAAAAATAAAGAAGCCATAAACAAATATTCCTGGCAAACCAATTTTAGCAAGGCTGTCAAAAAGATAACTAACAAATAGTAATGTAATGAACATTTGCGCTATCGACCAATAGACTAATTTAGAGGAATTTATAGTCTCGTACTTATTAAAATCATATACGTTCTCAATTTTGTTTACAGGGTATTTTGTTTCGAAATTTTCTGGTCGCCAACCTGTTGGTTTAAACCAAATGGTGAACTTGTCTTTCCAGTTTTCGGCTCGCCAAGCATCCGAAATTAAAAGCCACAAATGCTGAAAATTAATTCGAATAGGATTCCAAGTTTGTGCGGGTCTAGTGATGCCAAAAACAGCAGGAACCGAATCTAATTCTTCTTGAAAAGTTCCAAACATCTTGTCCCAAATAATAAATATCTGCGAATGATTCTTATCCATATACTCTGGATTTATTGCATGATGCACACGGTGATGAGAAGGTGTTACCAATATGTTTTCCAGAAAGCCCATTTTCTTAATATGTTTCGTATGATACCAAAACTGCAGAAACAATTGGATGGGAAGTGTAATGGCAATTACTACAGGAGGAACGCCAAGTATGGCCGCAGGAATCAATAAGATAATAAATAAATTGACAAAGCTAGAAACGGTTTGCCTTAAGGCACAAGCCAAATTAAACTCTTCACTACTGTGATGAATAGCGTGTTTATTCCATAAAAAATTAACTTGATGCGCTAATCTATGCGTCCAATAACCATAAAAATCAATGACAATAAAGGCTATTACATAAGCTAAAACATTAGCTTCTAAATGGAAAATCGCCACTTTGGAAGACAACCATTCGTAGGAAATAAAAGTAAGGCTCAAACCCAAAACATCTTTAACAGCATTGGTAATCCCCGAACTAATACTGGAAACACTATCCATATATGGCGCCGTATCTTCTCCTTTGTATAAACCATACACTTTTTCAATGATGATTAATAAAAGGAAAAGCGGCATAGCAATGAGTAAAATCTTTCCGTATTGTTCCATGGCTAGGTTTTGTTAAATTATTTCGGCACTTAATCCGGCTTCTAATAATTGCGTGCATTGAGGTTTAAGTTCATCAAATGAACCTGTTTTTACCGTACACTTTCCTTTATAATGTACCAAAATTGCACATTGTTCTGCTTGTTCCGCAGTGTGTTTGCAAACACGTATTAAGGTGTCAATAACATGATCAAAAGTATTCACATCATCATTAAAAAGGACAATTTCATTATTGACATCAACGGCTTCAAGGACATCAATTTCTTGTTGCGTTTTTTCTATAGTTGCCATTTTATTCTAAACTTTTAATTGGACTACTAATTTACGTATTTCAAGGAAACCCAATTGTTTCTTTCAAACTTTTTTACATATTTTAAACCTTTTTCTGTGCAAGACGCATCAATAAAAGGAATGTCTTCGGTATAAAATCCACTTAGTAATAAAGTTCCATTTGGATTTAAACAAGCTACATACTGTTGCATATCATTCAACAAAATATTTCGATTGATATTGGCAATGATTAAGTCGTATTTCTTTCCTTTTAAGAGTGCGGCATCTCCTTCGTATACCGTAATTTCATGACAATTATTGCGTTCTGCATTTTCAATAGAATTGAGGTAACACCAGTTGTCGATATCAATGGCATCAATTGGTTTGGCTCCTTTCATTTCAGCAAGGATGGCAAGGATAGCAGTGCCACAACCCATGTCCAATGTTTTTAAATTGGCAACATCTATTTCTAATAAATGCTGAATCATCATGTGAGTAGTTTCATGATGTCCCGTTCCAAAACTCATTTTGGGTTCGATGATGATATCAAATTCGGCAGTTGTTTTGGGGTGAAAAGGAGCACGAACATGGCATTTTCCATCCACATCGATGGGTTCAAAATTCTTTTCCCATTCCTCATTCCAATTGACTTGGTCTATCTCTTCAAAAGTATATGAAATTGTGAATTCGGGTGAATTTAAGATGTAAATATCTTCAAGAATATCTGCTGTCCATAGCTCTTTTTGAATATAGGCAACAATTCCTAAATCGGTTTCAATAAAGCTTTCAAAAGGTTTTTCGCCTAGCTCGGCAATAAGGATTTCTGAACCAAGTTCTTTGGGTTCCACCGTAAAATGATACCCTAAATAAATATTTGACATGAATTTTTTTTGCAAATGTAGTAATCTGCAAACTAACTTCTAAAGAAGATTTGGATTAAATGTTAATCTACTTTTTTTACAGAAGCAACAACATCGGCATCTGGAGCTACATTGAAAACGAATAATTTATTATAGCGTGTGTCATTTGCCTCAAACATATAAGTCATTGTATTCTCCTTTGGGTTATAGGTTAGCTTAGCTTTTATGGTTTTTGAGCGCATATACCAAGTGCCTTCATTTTGATTATCCTGACTAAAACCAGTAAGAGAGCCATGATACAATCGGGTTAGTCCATTGTCAATCATGCTGATGACAACATATCCATTGGTTTTTGAACCAATTTCTCGAATGTCAATAATAGAATGTTCGTATTCTGTTTCCTTTAGTTCGTAGGAGTTGGCTTCAAAGTTCCATACATAATACTTACGGGAATCCGATTGAAAACGTTTTTGAGTATCAACTTGTGCTTTAGCCTGAAAACTAAAAGCTATAACTAATAGAAGTAAAAAATATTTTTTCATTTGGAGTTAGGGCTTTAATTAATGATGTAAACATAAAATTAAAACCGTCTAAAAGCAAATAAAATCGATTAAATGCATATAATTAATTATTTTTATAAAAAAAACCTTTCATTTACTGAAAGGCTTAGTTGTATATTATATGAATTTTTGTATTATTATATACCTTTTACGATGGCAGCAAAATCTTCTGCTTTTAATGCGGCACCACCAATTAATCCTCCATCCACATCGGGTTTTGAGAATATTTCTTTGGCATTGTCTGGTTTTACACTTCCACCATATAAGATGGAAACATTCTCTGCCACGTCACTATCAAAAGATTTTCTAACTGTTTCTCTGATGAATTCATGCATTTCTTGCGCTTGTTCTGGGCTTGCCGTTTCTCCAGTTCCAATTGCCCAAACAGGCTCGTAAGCTAATATGATTTGATCCCAATCTTTTTTGTCAATATGAAATAAGCCATCACGCAATTGATTTTCTACCACATTAAAGTGTTGGTTGTTTTGTCGGTCTTTTAATTCTTCGCCAAAACAAAAAATAACGGTCATATTATGCACTAATGCAGTTGAAACTTTAAAAGATAATATAGCATCGGTTTCGTGAAAATGAGCACGTCTTTCGGAGTGTCCTAGAATTACAATGTTTACTCCTACACTTTTTAGCATATCTGCTGAAATTTCTCCGGTAAATGCTCCAGATTCCGATTGATGCATGTTTTGAGCTGCCACCGCAATATTCGTAAATTCCAAATGGTCTACAGCTGAAGCAAGATTGATAAATGTTGGCGCTACAATGATTTGTGCTTCTACATCGGTTGGTAATTTATCTATTAAATCGTTTAATAAATCTTCTGTTTCTTCAGCGTTTTTGTGCATTTTCCAGTTTCCTGCAACAATCTTTTGTCTCATTAGTTTAGGGATTTTAAAGTAGCATTTATTTGTTCGAAATCGGTTTCTATAGCGCGATAAGTGATAATTTCACCTTTTCTATCAATGATAATATATCTTGGAATCCAATCTAAATCTATCGATTTTCCAAATTCACCTTTCATTCCATCCGTTGCCCAATATTGATCTCCTTTTAATTCGTGCTTTTCAATTCCGGCCTTCCATTTATCGGCAGCTTTGTCCATAGAGATAAATACATAATCGACATTAGGATTGTTGGTTTGCAACTCTTTTAATTTAGGCATTGCTTTTACACAATCGCCACACCAAGAAGCCCATACTTCAATTACTGTTACTTTTCCAGCATGATTTTTTAGGATTTTTTCAAAACTGATTTCAGAACCATCAAGGGTTATTAATTTTTTCGTTAAACTTTCTTTAGAAAATTCTTTTTTCTGAGCATTTATACAAGAAATCATAGACAACATAAATGCGAGACACAGGAATAATTTTTTCATTGTATTTGTTTTTGGTAAAGGTATACAAAGTTGTTTTTCGGACTTCTTAAAAAAACGATAATATATAGGAAGATCAAAAAAGAATCCTACTTTATTTGACAAATAGTTATTCTTTTTTTGTTTCTTTTTGTTGGTCTTTTAAAAACACAATTTTTCTACCGCGTCTTTTTCTTCTTTTTCGATCTAGTCTTCTAATTTTATTAATAAGGATAAGAATCCCGCAACAAGATAAAGCAATTAAAACAGAACCCATTAATATGTAAAAAGTATTTCCAAAAATATCTTTTATGGGCACTTCTTCTCTTGTGGAAATAAAATTGAGTATGTAGTAGCCTATCAATAATACGACAACACAAATTGCTATTCCAATTTGATACTGTTCTTTTAAGGGTCTTTCAGCGAATTTTTTCATTATGTGACAAGTATATGAAATATAAACTATATACCAAATATTTTTTTTTCGTTTTAAAGTTTAAACGAATGAAAAAGGTCTATTTCTTTAATTCTGAATAGGATTTAAGAACTATTTTTTGGTATTCTACAGGATTAAATTGGTTGTCGGTGATGCCGTAAAAATATTTGTATTCGTTTCCATTCCATAAATATTTAACGCCTGGTGTATCTTTTCCAGAACCTAAAACCTCCCAAAAAGGAATGACTTCAATAATTTTATAGGGATATGTTGCACCAGCAAATTTGAAAAAATCAGGAATTAAATCAGCTTCTTCATTCATGAAAACGATATAAATATCAGGGAAGTTTTTATCTTTTTTCTTGAGTTCGGTTAGCTCTTTCGCCGCTTCTCTACAATGGTCGCAACCTGGAACAAAGAAGCAAAGTGTTTTTTTACCTGTATCAATTTTAGAAAAGTATTTCGCATAACCTGATTTGTGTTTTGCAGGTTCATCAATGGCTGCAACTTCTACTTTTTTAACATCATCAACCTTTTTAACGGTATCTTTTACAATGGTTGTCACTGCTTTTACTGTGTCAACAGTTGTATCTGGAATAGTATCTGTTGTAGCTTCTACGGGGTTTGAAACTGTAAAATTACTCGCAACTGGCTGAATAGGAGCTATCATATAGATACCTAAAATTGTAGCAAAAAGTACCGTTGTCAAAATCCAGAAGTTTCCGTCTTTTTCTTTTTTTGGCAACAAATAAAATAAATATCCTAAAAGACCAACTGCAACAATATTTTTAATAATTGCCTCAATTGGAGTCATTGGTAAAAGCTCCCCAAAACAACCACAATTTCCGGTATTTCCACCGCTTAAAAAAGTAACGTAAGTAAGATGTCCAATAAACACCACTAATAAAAGTGTAGTTACAGGAACAATAAATTTACGTAGCCAGTTTTTTTGCAAAAGCAATAGTCCTAATGCCAACTCAATACCGATAAGTATTCTCGAAAAATGAGGAGCAACATCGCCTGAGAATCCCAATGGATATAATTGTTTTACTTCAAAAGTTGAAATCGCAAAATAGGGAGAGTCTAATAAATGACCTTTAGAAAGTTTAGCAAGAGCAGAAACGATAAAAAGAGCGGCCACAATTATTCTTAATATCCAAGCTATGTATGATTTTTTTGTGGTATCCATTTTAAATTTTTTATAAAAATAATTTAGTTAGCAACAGCTTGTTGTTAACAAAATGTTATTGTCCAAACTTCATTAAAATCAAAGCAAAAACGGCATAATTAATCATGTCTTGATAGTTAGCATCAATACCTTCAGAGACTAATGTTTTTCCTTTGTTGTCTTCAATTTGCTTTACGCGAAGTAACTTTTGTAAAATTAAATCGGTTAAGGAACTGACACGCATTTCGCGCCAAGCTTCACCATAATCATGGTTTTTATCTTCCATCAACGATTTTGTCAAAGCCACTTTTTCATCATACAATTGGGTTGCTTTGGATGCATCCAAATCGGGTTGTTCTACAACACCCAAATCCAATTGTATTAAAGCCATAATGGAATAATTGATAATCCCAATAAACTCGCCGATTTCGTCTTCATCAACTTTGCGAACGTCATTTTGTTGTAAGCTTCTAATTCGTTGGGCTTTGATGAAAATTTGGTCGGTCAGCGAAGGAAGTCTTAAGATGCGCCATGCACTGCCGTAATCTTGCATTTTGTTGCTGTAAAGTTGTCGGCAAATGGCGATAACTTTGTCATATTCTTGAGAAGTAGTACTCATTTAGTGGGTATAATATCAATTTGGTTCAAAAGTAAAGAATAAGATTTTAAAATTCCAATTCCCTCAAAAAATAAACGTCAAATGAAGCGATTTATTTTACTTCAAACACATTGTCTTTTTTGTTAGAATCGGGAATATAGGTACTTCCTAAAGTTACTTTTTTAATCTTCTTATTTCCTTTTGCAGTTAGTACAACTGTTTTATTACCGTTTTTCCAAGCTACAATACTGTTGTGTATTTTTTCGGAAGTGCCATCTGCAAAGGTTATGGTAACATCAATAGGTAAAGGTTTTTCTCCTTTGTTTTCGATAGTTATTTGTTTGCCATTTACTTTTTTAATAGCTAAATCAAGAACACCACCTCCAAAAAACCATTTTTTCCAAAACCAATTTAAGTCCACGCCACTTCCAACGTTCATACAATAGAAAAAATCATTAGGCATTGGATGTTTGCCGTTCCAAGTTGCGATGTAATGATGCAATCCTTTATAGAAAAGTTCGTCACCCAACATGTCTTTTGCGTATAAATAGCCGAAAGCTGGTTTAGGATACGAGTTGATAAACATGGCATCTCCATATAATTGAGTGGTTAATGTAGTAACTGGTAAATCAATTTCGGTTCCCGATGTTTGTGCTGTTCGCTCAATTCCGTATAAGTCAACTATTTTTGGATCAATCATTGGACTGATTAACCATTCGCCAATCGTTGCCCAACCTTCATCCATCCAGCCATATTTGGTTTCGTTAATTCCCATATAAAAAGGAAACATGGTATGAAAAATTTCATGGTCAGTAAGTTCAATGCTTTCTTCTCGATCTTCCACAGGATTATCGTTGACCATCATTGGGTATTCCATTTGGTCCAGACCGTCAAAAACAGTTTCGTGATTGTAGGGATAAGGCCATTTTGGAAAAGCATAACTCATTGCCTCTACAGTTTTTCGCGCATCAGAAGCTACTAAAAAATAATCTTTATGTGCTTCGTTAAACACCGCATCCACACGTGTGCGTCGGTTTGTTTTTTTATCAACAACCAAACTTGATGATTGCCACAGATAGTGATTGCTTATAGCAATAGCGATTTCGGTTACATTGTTGGCATCAAATTTCCAGGTGTTTGTTGGGTTGGTGGATTTAGTAATATTGCCATTTTTCAAATCGTTGCTGTCAATAATAAACTTGATTTCATCATTGGTTTCTGCTTGTTGAATTCGGGTGCAATATTTTTCATTAAAAACTTCGCTGCAATTTTGTAAATCTCCAGTTGCCCAAGCCATATAATTGTTGGGAATGGTAATAGATGTTTTGAAATTGCAAAAATCATTATAAAATTCTTGTGTGCCCAAATACGGATTTCTGTCCCAACCTTCAATATCGTCATACACAGAAATTCGAGGGAAGAAATAGGCAATAAAAAAAGCTCCATCATCCACCTGACCTGTTCTCATGTGCGAACCTTTGTTTAAAGTATAGGAATATTTGATGTTGAAATTTAAGCTTTGTTTGGGTAGCAATGGCTCAATTTGAACCGTCATATTGGTTGCGTTTATAGGTCTGTTTTTAGCATCAATTGAATTGTTATTGATGGTCATATTTTCAATGTTGATACCATCGCCAGTATCTTCATCTTGAACTATCTGCAATCTAGGAGACCCTTTTTTATAGTAATTGGGACACAATTTAAATACGATTTCTCGCAAAGTATCATTACTGTTGTTGAAGTATTTTATTTCTGCGGTTCCATTAAGTAATCTACTGCTTGGATTAAAATCGATATTGATAGTATAATCGGCAGCATTTTGCCAATAGTTTTTACCAGGGCTTCCCGTTATGGAACGCGTATTTTTAGCATAAGTAGCTGCAATATTTTTAGGAGTTGGAATTTGGGTTTGTGCCGAAACAATGGTAGTCATTGCCAAAACATTAACTAGGAATAAATATATCTTTTGCATTAAGAGTTTTATTTGATATTTATAAAAGCGATTTTCAAATGTACTAAAAAACAGCTTGTTTTTATTCAAGAAATAATTCCCTTTGTGTAATCTTTGCGAAATCCTTTATCTTTACCAGAAATAGCAAGCACAAATTAAAATGACCATCAACTGCCACGGAAAACTTATCGATTTGACAATCCCCAAAGTAATGGGTATTTTGAACGTTACACCCAATTCTTTCTATGATGGTGGTAATTATTTCGATGAAAAAGGTATTTTAAAACAAGTTGAAAAAATGCTTTCGGAAGGTGCTACATTTATTGATATTGGGGCTTATTCCAGCAAACCTAATGCTGCTTTTGTTTCTGAAGAAGAAGAATTACAGCGATTAATTCCCGTCATTACATTAGTTTTAAAACAATTTCCAGAAACCTTACTTTCTGTAGATACTTTTCGGTCTAATGTTGCTAAAATAGCTGTTGAAAATGGTGCTTGTATTATAAATGATATTTCTGCTGGAAATATGGATGGTAAGATGATGGAAACCGTTGCTAATCTTCATGTTCCTTATATTATGATGCACATGAAAGGCACTTCACAAACCATGCAATCTTTAGCACAATATGAAAATATCACTAAAGAAATGCTATTTTATTTTTCCGAAAAAGTAGCTCTAGCCAGAAGCTTCGGAATTAGTGATTTGATTATTGATCCAGGTTTTGGTTTTGCAAAAACTATGAAACAAAACTATGAAGTATTAGATAATTTAGAATTATTTAAAATGTTGGAATTGCCATTATTAGCCGGTTTTTCCCGTAAATCGATGATTTATAAAACCTTGGAAACTTCTGCTGAGTTGGCTTTGAATGGCACTACCGTTTTGAACACGATTGCCTTACAAAAAGGAGCTAAAATCCTCAGAGTACACGATGTGAAAGAAGCTATGGAATGTGTGAAATTAGTCTCCCAATTATGAGAAAATTAGTTATTGTTGTCTGTCTGAGTTTGATTTTATTTTCCTGTAATGACAGGGAAGTTCAATTACCAAAAGCAAATAAAACGATTGTTGCCAATGTGATAGATAATTCAACTGTTTATCTGTTTTTTGCTACTGAAGGGAAAGATACTTTAGTAGATGTAAATAGAAAAAACACAATTGCTTCAACCAACTGGCTTTTTGCTATTGATAAAAGGTTGCCACTGCGTTTAGTAATTCCGGAAGTTGTCAAACTGCAAATCAAGAAAAATAGCAGTGAGCACAAAAATGAAAACGCAGAAAACTATTTTTCTTATATGAATAATGTAAAAAAGAGTTTAGCTTTTTTGCCGTTTACTAAAGTTGTTTATCAAATGCATAAACCTAAGTTTGGAGTACTTGTTTCGTTTGATAAAAACAATGTAATTACCGTTGATGGCAATATTGTTTCAAATGATAATTTAGAAAAACACTTAAATTCTTTACCGAGTGACAAGCCTAATAAATTTCAATTTTGTTTTGATAAAAATCTAAGCTTTGGTGATTATTTGGTAGACAAAGTTATGATTCATGATTTGAAATTTCCTTTGCCAACTTTAAATCAAACCAATGAAGAATATATTTACTGATGATGATAAGGTTCATTCCTCAAAATTGTAAAACCTCGATACAATTGTTCTATAAAAAATAAGCGTACCATTTGGTGCGAAAAAGTCATCAGCGAAAGCGAGATTTTGCCTTGCGCTTTTTGATACACTTCATCACTAAAACCATAAGGGCCGCCAATTACAAACACCAAGGTTTTTACTCCTGAGTTCATTTTCTTTTGTAGTTCCTCAGAGAAACCAACACTTGAAAAGGTCTTTCCGTTTTCGTCCAACAAAATCAATTGGTCAGTAGGAGAGAGTTTGGATAAAATGAGTTCCCCTTCTTTTTCTTTTTGCTGCGATTCGGATAAGTTTTTGACATTTTTAATATCGGGAATAATCTCCAAATCAAATTTGATATAGAACGACAAACGTTTGGTATAATCGTCAATTAAGGTTTGTAGCGATTTGTTGTCGGTTTTACCAATGGCGAGTAGTTTGATGTTCATTCTTCAGAAATTTATATTATAAGCTAACAGTTATTTATTCTTGAAGCTACTAATAACTTCACGCAATAATAATCCTGACAGCATTCCTATTGCAAAAATGGAAAGAAATTCCACGGTTCGGATGTTTTCTGTGCCAATGATTCGAGTGTAGTTTCCAATGGAAAGCACTAGTAATAGCGCTATTAAAATTCTTCGCCTTTTAGGTTCCATAATTTTAGTTTTAGTTAGTTGTTAAAATGTGATTATTATATCCTATAAATAAATTCCAATAATTAAAAACACAGAACAGAGTACAATAAGCATAAAAAGGAACGGCATGATAAATTTCATCCATGTTTTTAGACTTACATTAACTAATGCCAGTGAGGGCAAAATCAAACCCGTCGGCGCCACAAAACCCATGATTCCCATCCCGAAGATATAGGAATTTACAATTTCCTTTCCGGGAATATTGACGATAATTGCCAGCGCACCAATGATTGGCATCGTTAAAACTGCCATTCCTGAACTCGATTGAATAAAGAGTGAAAAGACAATGTAAAACACCATTAGCAAAATGATGAAGAGGGCAGGATGCAAGCCCTGTACCATATTGGCACCATAAAATAAGATGGAATCGCTAACGTGCCCTTCGTTTAAAATAACGGTAACGCCTCTGGCTATTCCCACAATGAAAGCTACTGATAATAAACTCTCGGCACCTTTTATAAATTCGGCAGTGAATATTTTTTCGTTCATTCTCACAATCACAGCAGTCAATATTGCTGCGCCAAGAAACAGCGCAGACATTTCGAGAGTCCACCAACCTAGAAATACCACTCCGCCAATCATCGTGAGAAAAGAAGCTACATAGATGAACAATAAAAACTTGGTTTTTAAGTCTAGTTTTTGAGTAGTATCAGAATGACTGATTTCGGTTTTGAAGGAAGGCATAACAGCACCATCAATTTTATAAACTAATGAAGCTGTTGGATCTTTTTTAATTTTTTTAGCATAACGTAAAAGATACCAAATCAGTAAAGTATTGGACGCTACATACATTATTAAACGCTCATACAAACCATCCATCCAATTAATTCCAGCTGCATTGGACGCAATAATTACAGAAAACGGATTGGAAAAAGAACAAAGTCCACCAATTTGTGTTCCTCCAAAAATAATGACTAAAGGAATTAATAAGTCGTAACCAGCGGCGAGAAAAATAGGCACAATCAAAGGATAGAAAACCAAACCCTCTTCCGCCATTCCATAGGAAGCACCGAAGAATGAAAATATTAATGTCAGAATAATTATCAACCAAGGTTCTCTACCATGCATTGAATGAGATAAATAGCTAACGCCTTTAATCATGGCGCCAGTTTCGTTGAAAACGTACATAAAACCACCAATGATTAGTATGAATAAAATAATATCAATACTTTCCATAATACCTTTTATCGGTGCATACAAAACTTCGAGAAATCCTTGTTGGTTTCTATCTTGCTTTTGATACGTTCCAGGTACTGAAACCGGTTTTCGAATGTCACCATTGGTAAATTTTTCAAGCGGAATAATTAATGCTAAACTATCTAATGTCTTTTGAGAATAGGGAAGTGTTTTGTCTCCAGTTGGTGTTGTCATTGTAAATGACTCTTGTTTATTGGCCGTAAGTTTATTGTATTGTCCCGCTGGTAAAAGCCATGTGGCAATCGCAGCAAAAACAATAACGAGCATCAAAATGGATATTGGGCTTGGAAAAGATTTCGTTGAAGACATATTTGGTTTTATTTATAGAATAGTTGAAGAACTCCTTTTAAAAAGTTCAAACCAAATGTAATGATAAAGTCTTAATTAACAAATCCACAAACTATTTTCGCAAATAATTTAGTTAGCATTACTTAAATATTATTGTATAAAAAAAGCCCTTTCGTTTCCAAAAAGGCTTTGATATAATTGATTTATGAACTTAGTTTACCGTTACTTTTTTGGTAATCGTTTCATTGTTTGAAGTTAATTTCAGGAAGTAAAAACCTTGAGGTAAATTGCTTACCGTGTAGGTTTTATTAGTTACCTGTGGGTTTTTTATTTGTTGCAAAATTTGACCGTTGATGTTGATTAAACTAATTTCATCTAATGTCGTTTCGCTGGCAATGTTTACTGTTCCATTATTGGATGGATTTGGATAAACAGCAACAGCATTCAATTCATTAAATGTTGTCGTGTTTAATAACAAACTTCCCCAAATTGCCATGGCATATTCAGGATGGTCAATAAATGGATTTCTATTGTTTTGACGTGCATAAACAGCATCATTTCTAGCAATTTCTCTAGCGCTTACAGGATCATTCAAGTGCCAAGTTAGTAGCACATTGATACCATTACTTGTAAATACTTGATCACTGGTGTTATTAAACATTGGGAAAGACCAACCAGCCACTAAATCTTCGTAACGTGTTGCGAAATAAAGTATCATTCTAGCAATATCACCTTTAAATTCGTCTATTGGTTCATATACCGTTCCTGAATATCCAGCCGAATAACCAGAATTTAAATTGGAACCTCTTTTGCTTCCGTTGGTGGAAGTCCAGTTGGCCACATTAACTTTTCCGAAAGGAAGATCGCCTCTTTGCGCATTAACATGTTTGTCTGATGGTACTACAAAATGGGCATCAGAATACATTGGTGTAGCTGAGCCAAATACGGATTGCGGAATTAAATGCTCTCTATTATATCTTTCACATTCGTTATTTCCTAATGTTCCATCGTCTTGACCAGTGCCATAAGTAAACTCACATTCAGGTCCTGTTGGATTTTCTGAATACATGTCGAGCATAGTTCCATCATTTTCATAATAGAAATCTTTGTCTGATGTTAGATAGGTTGTATACAATCCGCTATAAGTTCTATCATTATGGTTATTAATAATATTAAATAACTGTGTTTTTAAAACATATCCAGTTCCTGTTGCAGTGTTGTAATAACCAGTAGGAATTGTGGCAGTAGTTTCAGTATTAATCTTATTAGCATCTTGAGCATTACTAAAGAATACAAATGCGGATAAAACAAGCGTAAATAATTTTTTCATTGTGGTATTAAATTTCGTTTTTTCGTTCTAATAAGGCCATGTAAAATCCGTCAAACCCTGATTCTGAGGCCAATAATTTAGAATCTTTGACAAAGGTAAAGTTTTTTCCAGCATCCGTGGTTAAGAATTTCTTAATTTGTTCCTGATTTTCAGATGGTAAGATAGAACATGTAGCATAAACAAGTTTTCCTCCAGGTTTTACAATTCGGGAATAACTTTCCAAAACTTCTGCTTGCACTTTGCGAATGTTGTCAATAAACTCGGGTTGCAATTTCCATTTAGCATCAGGATTTCTTTTTAAAACTCCTAATCCACTACAAGGTGCATCAATTAAAACTCTATCTGCTTTTTCGTAAAGTTTTTTGATAACTTTAGTCGTGTCTATGATTCGGTATTCGATGTTAAAAGCACCGTTTCTTTTGGCTCTCAACTTTAACTGCTTTAGTTTACTTTCATATAAATCCATTGCAATCAGTTGTCCTTTGTTTTCCATCAAAGAAGCCATGTGTAATGTTTTTCCGCCAGCGCCAGCACAAGTATCTACGACACGCATTCCTGGTTTTACATCCAGAAAAGCAGCAACCAATTGAGATGAAGCATCTTGAACTTCAAACATCCCTTCTTTAAAAGCATCAGTCATAAAAACATTGGCTCTTTCTTTTAGAACTAAAGCATCGGGTTGGTCTTTTAAAAATTCCGTTTCGATATTCAAGTCCATTAAAAAAGCATGTAGTTTTTCTTTGGTAGTTTTTAAAGTATTAACTCTAAGAATTACTTTTGCTTGTTGGTTCTGTGCAGCAATTTCTTTATTCCAAAGGTCTTCGCCTAATTCGGCAACGCCCAATTCATCCATCCAATCTGGAATAGATTCACGGTATTTTCTAATTTTGGATAATTCGTCAAAACGACCTTTTATTTTCCGCTCTGGTGTGCCTTCTAGTTGTTTCCAATCGGGAATTGGGTAACCACGTAAAACGGCCCAAACGGAGAACATTCTCCAAATATCATCTCGGTTGTAAGGTTCTTTTACTTCTGCGATTTCCGTGTATAATCTTTTCCAACGTACTATTTCGTAGATGGTTTCGGCAACAAACTTTCTGTCGGCACTTCCCCAACGTTTGTCTTTCTTTAAAGCTCTAGCCACTACTTTATCGGCATATTCTCCTTCATTGAAAATTGCATTTATAGAATCGATGGTAGTGTAAACTAAATTTCGGTGTAATCTCATAGCGTAAAAAAATCAGCGGGCAAAGGTATTGCTTTTTAATAGAAACAAAGCGGTATTCTTTAAAACCTTTTGGTAGTGGAGAAACTTTATAATGAATTAACTACAAACTTTGTCAAGACGTTTCATATCAATGATTTCTGGTGGATGTAAAACCATTGGAAATTGTTCTACTTTAACCGAACTACTATCTAAACCAAAGCCTTTTTCTTCGGATAAACTGAGTTTTTTCATCATGAAATAATTGTTCATGACAACTTTCTCGAAGAACGTTAAATCACTATCGTTGGATAAGAATTTTTCGGAAAGTACAAACTTAAAGTCACCAATTATGTTATTTTTATTCAAAGATTCGTAGCGACTTGTAATATCCACTTCGCCTCGTTGAACCATGTCTTTAATTACTTGTTTGAACATTAAATTAATTTTGGTAGGCTCTCTAAATCCAAGATAAAAATCGACTCTGTAAATATCATCTTTTACAATTTCGGTAACTTTATATTCTTTTTTGTAAGGTTCGCTTAGAATATTGACATGGACAAACCAATATAAATCGGCTCGTTTTGGTCTTTTTTGAAGAATAGAATACATTACTTTTTCCTCTATTTCGTCACTTCGATTAGAGTTGGTCATGTAAATTAAATGCGTTGCGTATTTCGGAATGGATAAATCCACACTCAATTCGGCAAGTACTTTTTTGTAAGTTTCGATTTTGACAATTTTGGTATAATTATGACTAATTTGTTTTGCCATAAACCACGTTGCCATTATACCAATCAACACACAGGCAATCATAAGTGTCACAAAACCACCATCGATAAATTTAACGATATTAGCATATAAAAAACTAAATTCAATAGCTAAATATAATGCAATTAGCGGAACAATAAAATACATCTTTACGCGCTTCATAATTAAATAAAAATTAAGAAGAACGGTTGTCATAATCATACAAAGGACGATTGCCAAACCATAGGCATGTTCCATGTTTTCGGATCTTTCAAAATAAAGCACAATTCCAATACATCCTAATAATAATAACCAGTTGATTGAAGGAATGTATAACTGTCCTTTTAATTCGGTTGGGTATTTGATTTTAACTTTGGGCCAAAAATTCAATCGCATGGCTTCATTTATCAATGTAAAGGAACCGCTTATTAAGGCTTGCGATGCAATTACGGCAGCCATAGTTGCAATAACAACTCCAATAGGTTGGAACCAAGTATCCATCATTAAATAAAAAGGATTGGCATCATCTCCGCCACCTAGTTGTTTTAGTGTTTTTCCTTCATGATGAATTAGATACGCACCTTGTCCAAAGTAATTTAGAAGCAACATTATTTTCACGAAAATCCAGCTTATTCTAATATTTTTTCTTCCGCAATGCCCCATATCAGAATATAATGCTTCCGCTCCTGTGGTACATAAAAATACGGCACCTAGAACAAAGAAACCTTCAGGATGAATGTTTAATAATTCATAAGCATAATAAGGGTTTATGGCACTAAATACTGAAAAATCATTTGAGATTTGCATCACTCCAAGTACTCCTAGCATAGAGAACCAAACCAACATCATTGGAGCAAAAAATTTCCCAACTAGTTTTGTTCCAAATTGTTGAATTGTAAACAGTGCTATTAAAATACAAATGACAATTATTTGGATATTTTTTGTTGTCATCGAAGGGTAGAATGTTTTCACACCTTCAACAGCGGCAGTAACGGAAATTGGTGGGGTTATAATTCCATCTGCAAGCAAGGCACTTCCTCCAATAATTGCGGGGACAATGAGCCACTTTATTTTTGTTCTTTTGACAAGAGCATACAAGGCAAAAATTCCACCTTCTCCATGATTGTCGGCACTTAAAGTTATGATTACATATTTTAAAGTAGTTTGTAAAGTCAGTGTCCAAAAAATACAAGAAATCCCACCTAATACAATATCCCTTGAAATGGCATGAACGTCAAGTATAGCTTTCATTACGTATAATGGAGAGGTTCCAATATCGCCATAAATAATTCCTAAAGTAATAAGTAAACCAGCAGCAGATAATTTGCTATGAAGATGACTATGATTATGACTACTCATGTTTATTTTATAAAAAAGAAGTCAAAGGTACTATTTTGGAAACAATAATATCATTTGGATGCTTTTTTTTTAATTGGAGCAAAAAAAAACACTGTTTAAAACAGTGTTTTTAAATTACATTTGGGACAGAAACTAACCTCTATTCGATCTTCCATTTCCTCTTGAAGATTCATTTCTTGGCGATTGACTTCTTGGGGAATTGTCATTACGTTGGGAAAATTCTCTTTGTGAAGAACCCCTTGGAGTATCATTACGTCGGGTATTTTCATTTCTTGTTGTTGGATTTTCTCTAGGAATGTCATTACTTCTGGTATTTTCATTTCTTGTTGTTGGATTTCCTCTAGGGATATCATTACTTCTTGTATTTTCATTTCTTGTTGTTGAGTTTCCTCTAGGAATGTCATTACTTCTTGTATTCTCATTTCTTGTTGAAGAAGTTTCATTTCTTTTTATCATTGAATTTCCTCTTGAGTTATTTGAATTATTAGCTACTTCATTTCTAGTACCCACGCTTCTGATATTTCTAGTTCTATCCAATTCGTGTCTGTTGGCATAGCCAGAATTTCTGCTGCTAAATGAACGATTCGGATATTGTCTTTCATAACCATTTCCTCTTCTTCCATAATAATTGTTATAAGCTACATGACATCTTCTATAATTTACATAATTGTAGCTGTAATTGAAATTAATACAAAGACCTATGTGATTTCTATAGCTAAAAACTGGGAATGGATTCCATGCGTAGTAGTAAGTTGGGTAATAACCCCAATACCATGAAGAGTAATAAGGGCGGTAATTGTGTACCCAAAAACTAGTATAAATTACTGGTGTATGAACATAAACGGGCTCATAAATATAATTGTCTCCATACATATAAACATCACCAACTACTTGCACCTGGACATTATTATGTCTGTCTCTTTCAACTTCAATGGTTGCAACATCTTGAAAAACATCGCGACCAAGAACCGATTGAACAATAATCAAGTGGGTATTTCCTTCTACACTTTCTATAACACGTAAATAATCTACTTGATTATCCTGATTCAAATCCAAATTTGAAATTTGAACTTTTGGATCATTTAATCGTCTTTCAAAATCATCTAAGTTTTCAGAATCTCCAAAGATGGAAGCCACAGCTCTCAAATCTAGGTTGTCACTTATTTCAGAACTGGTTGCGTTTACAGTTGTTCTGTCTTGTGCAAATAATTGACCTGCAAATAAGGAAGTCAATAGGGTCAAGGTGATTATTTTAGTTTTCATAATAAAGAAATTTTGGTTTGTTAATTTATTTGAAGTGGAGTTTCCAATTACTGTGCCACGATTTTTTTCTTCCTAATTTTCAATGGATTACAATTGACATAAAAGTTGTACTTTAGCCCTAATTTAGTAGCGTCATCATGAAAAAAACAATTTTGCTTTTAACATTTTTAACACTTTTTTTAAGTTGTAAATCTCAAATTTCCGATACAAACAAACCTTTTCAATCGGTGAAAATTGATACTATTCTGAATGAAAAAATAAGCATCAGAGCGCTTCTTGTTGATAAAGACAAAGTTTGGTTTGCTGCCGATAAAAATCGATTAGGATATTATGATTTTAAAACGAATTTCTTGTATCGTTCTCAAATTAATAGCGACAGTTTAAAATTAGAATTTAGAAGTATTGCTCAAACCTCCAAAGCTATTTTCATTGCTAACGTTGGTAATCCAGCACATATTTTTAGAATTGATAAAACTACTTTAAAGCAAGAATTGGCACATACTGAAACCCATGAAAAAGTCTTTTACGACAGTATGAATTTTTGGAATGATAATGAAGGAATTCTAATTGGTGATCCTATTGAAAATTGTCTGTCGATTTTAATTACCCAAGATGGCGGAATGTCTTGGCAGAAAACACCTTGTGATAAACTACCAAAAACTGTAGACGGTGAAGCGGCTTTTGCGGCAAGTAATACTAACATAATCATCAAAGGGAATAATACCTGGATAGTTTCTGGCGGAAAAAAATCAAGAGTTTTCTTTTCACCTGATAGGGGGAATTCTTGGGAAGTTTTTGAAACGCCAATTGTGCAAGGGAAGGAGATGACCGGAATTTTCACTGCCGATTTTTACAACGATAAAATTGGTATCATTGCTGGAGGAAATTACGAAGTGCTGAATCAAAATTTTCAAAATAAAGCCATTACTACTGATGGCGGAAAAACATGGAATTTGATTGCAGATAATCAAGGTTTTGGATATGCTTCGTGTGTGCAGTTTTTTCCAAATAGTAATGGGAAACAATTGGTAAGCGTTGGCGCCTCTGGTTTGCAATATTCTTCCGATGGTGGAAATAGTTGGACGCAATTATCAAAAGATGAAACACTCTACACAATTCGTTTTGTGAATGAAACAACTGCTTTTGCAGCTGGAAAAAATAAAATAGTTCGAATTGTCTTTAAATAAAAAGAGAACCAAATTGGTTCTCTTATCAGTATTAATTTTTGCGTTTATCACGATATTGTTGCAACAGTTTTCTATTAAATCCTTCTTCTGCTTTTTTGAGTTTTAAAATTTTTATCGGAGATATTACTCCTTTTAAATTAGCAACAAATTTTTTCTTTAATTGGTATAATTCGTCTTCCGTACTTTCCATTTGTGCTAATAAAGTTCCCGCTTCTTTTTCGGATAATTTATCAATCGCATCATCATTTGTTCGGTCTAAATAACCTTTTAGTTTTTGTTTTTTAATATCTTGTTGTTTGTCTTCAAAAGCATTAAAAAGAGGCCAAAACTTCGTAGCTTCATCGGGCGTTAGCGCTAATTCATTGGTAATATAAGCAATTTTTAAAGCTTTAATTTTTTCCTTTTTCTCTTTAAAAAAACCTCCGTCTTGAGCCTGAATACTCATCGAGAAGAAAAGAATTAGTATGGGTATTAGTTTATTTATTTTCATGGTATTAGTTTGTTATGTATTGTTCGATATTGTTATTTTGAGAAAGTAAATCTTCCACGTCTTTGTCCTGAATATTATAATCTACATTCATTTTTTCGATATCTTCTTTTTCAAGTAAATCTACCAAATCATTTTCGGAAATTCCAGAATTATAAGTGATGTAATCTTCCAAAGTTTGTTGGTCGAGTTCTGATGAGTTTGTCGTCAATTTATTAAATATTGGCACTGATAATGCTAAAACTAAAATTGCTGCAGCGGCAAACATCCATCTTTTTCTATTGCTAAAAATCGAAATTACCTTGGATTCTTCTTTAGGTAATTTTGCCATCATTTTTTCAGAGAACGCATCAAAATAACCTTCAGGCGTTGTAAAACCGGAGGTGATTTTTGGTTCATTATCTAATTTAAATTCTTTCATGTTCTTAAGACAAAGTTACTATTAAAAGGTTTAATTTGTTTTTACGAGTTCTTCAATTTTTTTTACTGCATGATGATACGAGGCTTTCAAAGCACCAACTGAAGTTCCTAAAATCTCCGACATCTCTTCGTATTTTATTTCTTCATAGTATTTCATTTTAAAAACCAATTGCTGTTTTTCGGGCAATAGTGCTACCGCTTTTTGCAATTTTATTTGAATTTCATTGCCATCAAAGTAAACGTCTGCTTTCAAATTATCTACAATTTTGGTTTGCATGACTTCACTTGTTGTTCCGTTTCGTTTGGCTTTTTGATTGATAAACGTAATGGATTCATTGGTTGCAATGCGATACATCCACGAAAACAATTTGCTTTCTCCTTTGAAATTCTTTAAATGTTGAAATACTTTTACGAAAGTGTTTTGTAAAACATCATCGGCATCGTCATGATTTAAAACGATGTTTCTAATATGATGATACAATGGTTTTTGATAATCTCGCAAGAGTTTTTGAAACGCCACATTCTGCGTTTTTGGATCTAAAAGTTCTTTAATAAAATCCTTTTCGTCTTGCAATTTGAAAATTTAGCTATTGGAATAAAGATACGGGAAAAGGTTTAATACCAATTAATAATTTACTGATTCTCTATTGGTTCTGGCTTGGTTTCGACCGGTTCACTAACTATTGCTGGAGTAGAAGAAGCAATAGGAGTTGTTACTATTGGCGCAACAGCTTTGGGAAAAACGGGAATATAAATTTCGGTAACCCATTTGGATGGATTTTTAATATCTTCAATTGTTTTGGTGTAAACTTCTACATGATGTCCTGCAAAGTTTTCTTTAAAACCATTATCTTGTATGTATTTATATGCTTTGTCCCAAGCTTCTTTACTATGCGAATAATCTCCAACCAATGTGGTTTTTAAAGATGTAAAAGAATTTAATTTTCCAGAAGAGATATCACTTCCAGCCTCAATACTAATTGAATCTCTAACGGGAACACAAACCGAAAAGGTGACAAGATTATTAGGCAAATCATATTTGTCGTATAAAACAAAAGGTTTTCCTGTTTGTGGTAGTTTGTTCTTTTTGAAAAAATAAATCATTTGCGGCATCATTATTCTAATATTTTTCGTCAAGCTTTTAATCTTGCAGGTTACCGTTTGTTTTAAATAAAATCCTGATGCTCGTTGTACAACTCCATTCACTTTTATCGAATACGTTTTCATTTCATAATCCAAAGTTGCATCCAATTTCCGCAGACTTTTGCCATACATGTCTCCAATTAATGATGTAATTCCTCCTTCGAAAAACACTTTTATTTTTGTCAAGACATCCATTTTTCCTTTACTGTGAATAGTGATTTTAGTTCCGCCAACCGTATCTTTAAAAGTCCAATTCACATCGGAAGACGTTCCATTAAATTCCATTTTTTGAGTAATGCTTATACCTTCTTTCAAGGAAGTGGTTTTCAAAGTACCTTCATTATCACTTCCATTCCAGGAATAATAGGCACCAGCTCCGCTTGTTTTGGCAGGATAATCATAAACAATTTCTTTGTCATCAAGCCAGTTAGCAAAGGTTTCCCAATTTCGATAGTCATTAACATAACTAAAAACCGTTGATTTCTGTGTTTTGATAAGGCCACTTTTAGTTACTTCAAAATCACCTTTTTGTGTTGCTACATAAACAGTCACTCCGATGATTGCAAGTAGTAAAAGCAAGAAAATGTATTTTAAAATTCTCATGGGATTATCTTTTTTTGTGTCACAAAGTTATGCATTTAATAACAACTTATACATTATCGAATTAGTATTTATAGAATGTTTATATTTGTTTCAAATCCTTTTTAATTTAAAAAATAATGAAATCTAAATCCGAACTACGAGCCATATTATTCAAACATTTAGACGGAATTGTAACGGCTCCAGCAGCGTATTCATTACACAAAAAAGGAGTTCTCGATTTTCTTTTGGAAAATAAAACAGCCACATTAAACCAACTCGTTGAAAAATTTAATGCCAATGATGGTTACCTGAATGTAGGTTTACGAGTATTGGCATCTCAAGGTTGGTTGGTTCAAGATGTTGATAATCAAAAAGATGAAATCTCATATAGTATTACCAAATATAGTGAGCTAGCTTTTTCGCTTTTTCCATTGTATAAAGATGTTTTTGAGTTGATGCAGTTTTCTGAAAAATTTCACCCTCGGAAATTTGAAACTGAACCTTTCGAAGTACTAAGCACCATCTTCAAAAAGTACAAATCCAATTATGGCATTGTGTTTTCAGATGACGCAGAAACTAGAGCCATTCAAGCGCAGGTTTTGTATCATATAGAAGGTAATCTTGTGGGACCAACTATTGTCAAACTCGGAATGACAGGTATGTTTCATAAATATTTTATGGAAACCACTTTTCGCCCCGAAGAGTTTCACAAACATCCCGAAAGTTTCAAAGAAATACTTGATTTTTTAACCCATTTAGATTGGTTTATTGAGAAAAATGGAAATTATCAATTTACAGAATCTGGTTTGTTTTATGCCAAAAGAGCCGCCGCTTATGGCGTTACGGTTTCCTATATTCCAACGATGCGAAAAATGGATGATTTGCTTTTTGGCAATGCCGCTATTCTAAGAAACATTGCGGAACACGAAGCCGAATTGCATGTGGATAGAGAAATGAATGTGTGGGGAAGTGGAGGTGCCCATTCGGAATATTTCAAAATTGTGGATGAAATTATTATCGAATTATTTAATCGTCCTATTGCTGAACAGCCCAAAGGAATTTTGGATATGGGTTGTGGCAACGGAGCGTTCTTGCAACATATTTTTGAAGTGATCGAGCGCCAAACGCAACGTGGAAAAATGCTCGATGAACATCCTTTATTTTTAGTAGGTGTCGATTATAATGAAGCGGCTTTAAAAGTGACAAGAGCCAATCTCATCAAAGCGGATATTTGGGCAAAAGTAATTTGGGGAGATATTGGAAGACCTGATTTACTCGCGGAAACCTTAAAAGAAGATTACAAAATTGATTTGAAGGAATTGCTTAATGTTCGCACGTTTTTGGATCATAATCGAATTTGGGAAACTCCAAAAAATACCTCGGCTACTAGAATAAGCCAGTCTACAGGAGCATTTGCGCATCGTGGAAAAAGAATTTCTAATAATGATGTGGAAGATAATTTGTTGGAACACCTCCAAAAATGGACAAAATATGTGGAAAAATTTGGTTTGCTTCTGATAGAATTACATACTATTTCTCCTAATTTGACTTCTAAAAACTTGGGAAGAACCGCCGCAACAGCTTATGATGCTACCCATGGATTTTCCGATCAATATATTGTAGAAATTGAAGTGTTACATAAAATTGCCACAGAAGCCGGGCTCCATTCCGATGAAAAAGTATTTACCAAATTCCCGAATTCGGATTTGGCAACGGTGAGCGTTAATCTTTTTAAAGGGAAGTAATTAGATACAGCAACCATTTTTGTCATGCTGACAAAGAGATTATTAATGTTTCAAATAAATTTTTATAAAAAACAGAATCGCTATAAAAAGCAAAAATCCTAGTAGTATCTTGTAATTTCCTTTATAAACTTTTTGGTGTAGCGCCTTGTCTCTTCCATAAGCAATAATCATTGCGATTATAAAAACTACAAAAAACAAACCTGCAAAAATCCATTGACCAGTTGTGAACATTTATTTTAAATTTTCAACAAATTTATACAATTGATACTTTAAATTGTATTTTGCATTCACATTTAATTCATAAAAAATAATGCAAAATAAACTTAATTCCGTAAAAGAATTTCACACTGCTTTTGGTATTGGTCATAGCGAAACCATGCGAGGTAGTTTGGGTGAAAATAAAAACCTGCTTCGTTTTAATTTAATGAAAGAAGAAAACGAGGAATATCTCGAAGCGGCTCAAAATAATGATATCGTTGAAATTGCCGATGCGCTTGGCGATATGCTTTATATTCTTTGCGGCACCATTATCGAACACGGATTGCAACACAAAATAGAAGCCGTTTTTGATGAAATCCAACGCAGTAACATGAGTAAACTGGGAGAAGATGGCAATCCTATTTACCGCGAAGACGGTAAAGTGATGAAAGGTCCCAATTATTTCAAACCCAATTTTGAGGAGATACTTAGGTAGTGGTCAGTGTTCAGTTGGTAGTGTTCAGTCGCGGTTAGCAAATAGTTAGACACAATTTTTTGAGATGACAATTCTAATTTCAATAGAACAATTGCTAATTGTAAAAAATTTCAATTAAATAATAAAAACAAAAATTATTCATTTGATCTAATAAAAAATGATTATGCTCAAGAAACAAGAAAATTGTGTAGAAGAAATAATTAAAAGATTGAATTAATGAAAAAGTCATACTACATAATCATTTTTTTTACTTTGGTTTTCTGCAATAAAAAAAAAGAAGATTACATAATGAAAGAAAAAGTTAAACTTGTTTTTATGAATCGTGATACTGCATTTTATTTGGATGATACATGTTTTGTAACAGATGAAGCTGATGTTATTGAACTAAAATCAAATACTAATGACGAGTTTTTACTAATCTATACGGGTTTGCACGCTGGTTCATTAGGATATATGTTTCACATTATGAAGAAAAGTGAAGAAAATAAATATTGTAAAGTTTCCGAAACTCAAGGTAATTTAGACTCCATTATTGAGTATGATAATAAAAATGAAATATATTATAATCGTATTTCAAGTTCAAAAAAATTCAACTATTTAATATCATTCAAAAATAATAATTGGGAAACAAACAAACTGATTGGAATTAATGATATACCAATTGAAATTCTACATAAAGTATTTAAAAATAAAAACATAAAAGAAATTGAAGATTTAGTGTATAATATAAAGGATTCTGTAATATACTATAGAAAAGAACAAATTCATTTTCTGAAAAACCCTATTTACATTGACTCCGTAATTGGTGTTTATAAAGGAAATAGTTTAAAAGGATACAATAAATTAGATTAAAACTGTGCCTAACAGACGTTAACCACAATTCTTAATTCCGATTGTCCTTTGTTGAAAATAGAAAGTCAAACACTTTGTACCCTCATAAAATCCACAAAAAAAACTCCAAGTTTCCCCGAAGTTCTTAATCTGTAAACAGAACACTGAACACTGCCAACTGAACACTAAACCTTCACTGTCCAGCCAAAAGTATCGTCAGCCAGTTTGTATTGAATATTAGTTAGTTTTTCTTTTAATTGTAACGCAATGGAGTTTTCAATTTTTGGCAATTCATAATAAGTATCCTTATATTGAAAACCTACAATTGGGCTAACAACAGCCGCTGTTCCTGCTCCAAAAATTTCTTTTAAACTTCCATCTTTAGCACCAGCAACAATTTCTTCTACTAGCACAGAACGCTCTGCTACTTTTATGTTATCGCGATGCGCAATATCAATCAAACTTTTTCGGGTGATACCATCCAAAATTCTTTCGCTTGTCGGCGCTGTGTAAATCGTATCGTTTATTCTGAAGAAAACATTCATTGTTCCTGCTTCTTCCAGTTTGGTATGTGTAGCATCATCGGTCCAAATGATTTGTTGGAATCCTTTTTCCTGTGCTAATTTTTGTGGGTAAAATTGTGCCGAATAATTTCCTGCCGCTTTAGCAGCACCAATTCCTCCATTCGCAGCACGACTGTAATGTTCCGCGATAATCACTTTCACTTCACCCGAATAATAGGAGCGAGCCGGAGAAAGAATAATCATAAAACGGTATTGTGTAGAAGGTTGCGCAATTACTCCGGAACCAATAGCAATCATAAACGGACGGATGTACAACGTATTTCCCAACCCTTTTTTAACCCAATCTCTTTCCAAATTTAAAATGGTTTTTAAGCCATCAATGAATATAGATTCCGTAATTTCGGGCATTGCCATTCTCACTGCCGATTTGTTGAAACGATCTAGATTTTGGTCTGGTCTGAAAAGCCAAACATCATCATTATCATCTTTATAGGCTTTCATTCCTTCAAAAATGGCTTGGCCATAATGAAAAACTTTCGCCGATGGATCAATCAAAAAAGGCTCGTAAGGTTTGATGATTGGTTTCTGCCAGCTACCTTCTTTAAAATCGCAAACCAACATGTGGTCGGTGAAGGTGTTTCCAAAGGAGAGGTTTTCAAAATCAACCTCATTAATTTTAGAACTTGAAGCTCTTACTATATCGATTTCGGAAGTGGTATTTAACATATTTAATTTATCGGTTTTTTATTTTAAAATAAAAATAAATATTTAAAAATCAAATAGTTATAGATATTTTTAGATAATTTTTGTTGTGTTTTTGAATTTTGTAAAACTAATAAAAAAAATATTGTCTTTTGCACATAAAAAAAATATTGATTGCTTTTTTTTAAATTCTCGTTTTGATAGTATATTTACACTTTATTTTTCAATAAATTCTAAAATAAATTGCTGTAATTTTATGAAAAATAGTTATTCTGCTTACTTTTGTAATTCATTAAAAAATTAAATCATGAAAAAATTAAATGTTATCCTTATTGCTTTAGTATTGTTCATTGGAGCGAATGGTATTGCGCAATCAAAATCTAAAACAACTTTTAACAGTAACGATTATGCTTTGTTTGGTCAAAAATTCCAAGTGAAAAAAGTGTTGACCAATAAGGAATTATTAAAAAAATATAAAAATCTTAAAAAAGGGGATTCACTTACGGTTCAGTTTGAATCTAACATAAAATCGGTTTGTAAAAAGAAAGGTTGTTGGATGAACATGGAATTAGCAGGTGAAGATGTTTCGTTTGTGAAATTCAGAGATTACGCTTTTTTTGTTCCTTTAAATGCCGATAATAGCCGAGCTATTGTTAGCGGGAAAGCTTTCGTAGATGTAGTTTCGGTTGATGAGTTGAAGCACTATGCTAAAGACGGTGGTAAATCGGCTGCAGAAATTGCTAAAATTACCAAACCAGAAGTTACTTATTCCTTTTTGGCTGACGGCGTTTACATTAAAAAGTAATACAGCATAATTATGAGAAAAGTAATTTTGCTTGTATTGTTTCTTGGACTCTTTTCATGTCAAAAAAAGGAAGAAAAACCTAAGGAAGAAAAATGTGCTCCAGCCAATGAAAAGAAGTTGGAAATGTACCAAATGTCGGAAATGGCGGCTTTGATGGAACAAATGTATGTCGATAATTTGCGTGTAAAAAAGCAAATTGTGGCTGGTGAAGCTATAGGCGAATTTCCTCAGCATTTCTTAAAAATACATACAGCAAAATTTACAGACGAATCGGATAATGATACTTTCTTTAAAGAGAATGCTGCGCTTTATATAGCGGCTCAAAAGTTACTTTATAGCGATCCAAAGAATGCAAAGCAACATTTTAACGATGGCGTTGAGGCTTGTCTGAATTGTCATAAAAACAAATGTGGTGGACCAATTCCCAGAATCAAAAAGTTATATATAAAGTAATTTGAAACGGGAAATTATTCAAACCGCCGATGGTTCAACGACCATTCATTTACCCGATTGGAATGAAAGTTATCATTCCAAAAACGGCGCAATCCAAGAAGCATATCATGTATTTATAAAAAGTGGGTTTTCTTTATTTGAAAGGAAACCCATTTCCATTTTAGAAATTGGCTTCGGAACTGGATTGAATGCTTTTATAACGTATTTAGAAGCTCAAAAAGAAAACCAAACCATTGATTATGTTGGAGTAGAAGCACATCCCGTTATTCTGGAAGAAGTATTGCAAATGAATTATGTTGCCGAATTGCAAGCTGAAAATGAAATGGACATTTTTGAAAAAATGCATTCCTGTCCTTGGGAAAATAAAACAATGATTTCGCCTACTTTTTCTTTGACAAAGAGAAAACAGTTTTTTGAAGATATTGATGATGCCAATGCCTTTGACTTAATCTATTTTGATGCCTTTGGATTTAGAGTGCAACCTGAATTATGGTCTCTTGAAATATTTCAAAAAATGTACAAAGCCATGAAATCAGAAGGGGTATTGGTAACGTATGCTTGTAGATCATCCATTAAAAACGCCATGTTAGAAGCAGGGTTTACCATCGAAAAATTACCTGGTGCACCGGGAAAAAGAGAAATGTTGCGAGCTACAAAAGTTAGCATTTTATAATTTTCATTATTTTTTTAGATTTAACATTTTGTTTTATCATCGTTACTTTTTTTTCTATAAATTTGAATTACTATTTACGTTCATACAAATACCAACTATTAATTAATATTACATGTCAAAAAGAATGTTTGACTACACTAAGTCTGTGCTTGAAAGAGTTAGCTTTGATGCGAAGCTTTTCTGTAAAGAGCTAGACAAAGCAGTAAAAGTGCTTTTGCCTTATGAAATTGAGGAATTAATGGAATGGCTTTTATTATTCACAAAAGAGAAGCCGGAATTAAGGCAGTGTTTAATTACAATTAAAAATACATAAAACTAGAAAGAGCTTAAACGGCTCTTTTTTTTATTTTTAACATTTTACTGTAAGAAAAAAGATTATTAAACTCTTAAAAAATGTATTTCATCGATATTTCAGGCTTTTAAACGATATTTTTTAACATTTTATTTGGCGGCAATATAATTATCCTATACATTTACTAAACGTTCATAAAAGATTAACCCCTAAATCTTACCAATTATGCCTAGAATGATCTACGATTACACCAAATCTGTGCTCGAGAGAGTCAGTTTTGATCCAGCTCTCTTTTTAAGAGAACTGAGAAAGGCAGTAAAAAGCTTATTGCCGTATGAAATTGAGCAATTGAAAAAATGGCTTCAATTCTTTACCGAGGAAAGGCCTGAATTAAAGCAATGTTTGACAATTGTAAACTAATATTTGAGTTAGTTATAGAGAAATAAGGAGCTTTGTGCAAAGAGCTCCTTATTTTTTTTGCAATGGACTTATTATTTGTACGTTTTGAAATGCTATTGCACCTCTAACAACACCAGCAATGGTAGTTCGTAATGCATCTATAATTTGATATTTTAATTCTGTTTTTGGGAATATCAAACTCACTTCTCTTGCAGGAACCGGCGCTGCAAAGTTTTTTAATTTTACTTTGTCCTTATCGTTTATATCGAGAGTGTGTAGATAGGGAAGTAGTGTAATGCCCAATCCTTCGTCTGCCAATTTTATCAAGGTTTCAAAACTGCCGCTTTCAATTTGAAAATGATTGATTTCATTTTTGCTGACATTTTTGCATAAATTTAAAATGCCATCTCTAAAGCAATGACCATCTTGCAAAAGCAAAATCTCATCCAAATCTAAATCGGAAACTTCAATTTCTTTTTTGTTATAATTCTTGTTGTTTTCAGGAATGTAAGCAACAAAAGGTTCAAAATACAAAACAATTTCCTTGATTTTTTCCTCCATCAAAGGTGTTGCTGCAATAGCCGCATCAAGATGTCCATTCGACAGTTTTGTGATAATCTCATCGGTATTTAATTCTTCGATGATTAGCTTTACTTTCGGATATTTTTTGATAAAATTATTCAGAAACATGGGTAAAAGCGTTGGCATGATGGTTGGAATAATTCCCAAACGAAATTCGCCACCAATAAATCCTTTTTGTTGGTCGACAATATCCTGAATTCTATCGGCTTCGTTGACAATATTCTTGGATTGATTGACAATTTTCTGACCAATATCTGTAAGCTGAATTGGTTTTTTTGTTCTGTCAAAGATTTGTATTCCCAATTCTTCTTCAATTTTTTGGATTTGCATACTCAATGTGGGTTGCGTAACAAAACATTTCTCGGCAGCTAACGTAAAATTTTTATGCTCGGCAACCGCAAGTACATATTTTAATTGAGTGATAGTCATAGTATAATATTTTCTGACTGTAAATATAAAAACTATCAGTTTAATTTATAGTAAGTAGCTAATTTAAATTACTGTTAAATTTTTTATAATAGTTTTTGGAAAACTATTTTGATAGTTATTTTTGCGACATGAAATATCTTTCGGGCTTAGTTTTATTGATGTTTGTTACTTTTCTATCAACACCAACCATAGTGACTTTGATTGAAAAGCAGACTGATATTTCTACATTCTACAGCTTTTCAGAAGAAGAAATTCACAAAAATGCAAAAGAAATAAAAGCCAATCTCAAAGAGGATACACACATCGAATTAACAGATTGGAACAATCAAAAAAACACCAAAATTATTTTCGAAAACTTATCAAAGCATGATAATGTTTTTGCATCCATCTTTTCTCCACCGCCAGAATTAGTTTAATACATCTCGTTTATCGTTTCGCACTTGCGAAGGAATTTATGTATTCAATTAATTTATAGGTATGACAAAAAAAATCAATCTTTTTGCAAACCTTAAATCTGATTTTGCGTCAGGTTTAGTGGTTTTTTTAGTGGCATTGCCATTGTGTCTCGGTATTGCATTAGCAAGCGGAGCACCCTTATTTTCAGGAATTATTTCAGGAGTTGTTGGTGGTATTGTGGTGGGTTATCTCAGCCAATCCCATCTTAGTGTTTCTGGTCCAGCGGCTGGTTTAACAGCTATTGTATTAACATCCATAACCGATTTGGGTTCGTTTAATGCGTTTCTTTTAGCCGTTTTAATTGCAGGTATTATTCAATTAGCACTTGGATTTATTAAAGCGGGAAGTATCTCTAATTATTTTCCAACGAATGTTATTGAAGGAATGCTTGCCGGAATTGGAGTTATTATTTTCTTAAAGCAAATTCCACATGCTTTTGGTTACGACCCCGATCACGAAGGTGATTTTGGTTTTTTTCAGCCAGACGGACAAAATACTTTTTCGGAAATTTTTCACATGGTAAATCATGTGCAACCAGGTTCGATAATTATTGCTTTGGTTTCATTAACAATTTTGATTGCCTGGACAAAAATTAAATTTTTAAAAGAACTTAAACTCGTTCCAGCAGCGTTGGTTGCCGTTGTCGTAGGAATTCTTTTGAATGAGTTTTTTATTCAAACGGGAAGCATTTTGGCCATCGGAAGTCAACATTTAGTAGCATTACCTGTCCCGACATCTTTTGCAGAATTAGCGAATATTTTAATTGCTCCTGATTTTGCGGCAATTACCAATTCGAAAGTTTGGATTGTCGGAATTACGATTGCTGTTGTTGCTTCCATTGAAACGCTTTTGTGTATTGAAGCTGCTGATAGAATGGACGTTCAGAAACGATTTACAGATACAAACGTTGAGTTGAAAGCGCAAGGTGTTGGTAACATTATCAGTTCGCTACTTGGCGGTTTACCCATGACATCGGTTGTCGTGCGGACTTCAGCTAATAATAATGCTGGTGCCAAATCTAAAATGTCGGCCATTATTCATGGTGTACTTTTATTGGTTAGTGTTCTGGCAATTCCGATGATTCTGAACAAAATTCCATTGGCGACATTAGCGGCAGTTTTGCTGTTGGTAGGTTATAAATTGGCGAATCCTAAAATCATAAAACACTTTTGGGAAAAAGGAAAGTATCAATTTATTCCTTTCATAGCAACTTTTGTAGCAGTTGTTTTCACCGATTTATTGAAAGGCGTTGCTTTAGGAATTGTCATAAGTATTATTTTTGTTTTGAAAGGAAATCTTAAACGTGCTTACAGTTTCAGAAAAGAAGAATATGCCGATGGTGATGTCATTCATATTGATTTGGCACAGGAAGTTTCGTTTCTAAACAAAGCAGCTATCAAATCAACACTGAATGATATACCGGAAAATTCCAGAGTAATTATCAATGCGCAGGATACGGTTTATATTGCCCATGATATTTTGGATTTGCTTCGCGAATTTAAAACTACCAGAGCGATTGATGAAAATATCAAAGTAAAATTAAAAGGTTTTAAAAAGGCATATCAGCTTGAGAATACTCTAGAAACTCCCAACAAGGTAACCATTGAACATTATTATGATGTGATGAAAAGAAAAACCATTAAGAGAGAGGTAATTGACGAAAATTTTAATGATTAAAAAACTAAAATATGAAAACATTAAATAAAGAAATGCAGGCTTCAATTACACCAAGAAAAGCCTTAGAAATATTAAAAGAAGGAAATACAAGATTCATTAGCAATTTAAAGGCGCATCGAAATCTACTCGAACAGGTTAATGATACCCGTGATGGTCAGTGGCCATTTGCAACAATTTTGAGTTGCATTGACAGTAGAACTTCGGCTGAATTAATTTTTGATCAAGGATTGGGTGATGTTTTTTCAGTTAGAATTGCAGGAAACATTGTCAATACGGATATATTAGGCAGTATGGAGTTTGCCTGCAAAGTAGCTGGCTCAAAACTGATAGTTGTTTTAGGACACAGTAAATGTGGTGCCGTAAAAGGCGCATGCGACCATGTGGAAATGGGGAATTTAACCGAATTGCTCTCAAAAATTCAACCTGCCGTATATCAGGAAAAAGAAACTAAGGAAGAGCGAAATGCGTCCAACTCCAACTTTGTCGAAAATGTGGCCGAAATCAATGTGAAGCGTAGTGTAAGAAACATTATTGAACGCAGCAATGTTTTAGAGCAAATGATAGAAAAAGGTGAAATTGGAATCGTAGGCGCAATGCATAATATTGAAACAGGAGAAGTTACTTTTTACAATGATGTCGAGTTTATTAATGACGGCATCAATCCAAATTTTACCCTTTCAGAATTGGGATAAAATGTAACCAACTAAATGGAACCATTAATCACATGCCACAAACAAATTGTGATTAATGGTTTCTATTTTTATATATTTGAACATAATTCTGAAACAATACTCATACGGACTAAATCATTATCAATGAGCGATTTTTATAAAAAGATATTAGACAATAATAAAGAATGGGTTGAAAAAACATTGGAAAAAGACCCCAATTATTTCAAGGATTTAGCCAAAGGTCAAACGCCACCATTATTATGGATTGGTTGTTCGGATAGTAGAGTTCCCGCTAACGAGATAATAGGAGCCAAGCCAGGTGAAGTTTTTGTACACAGAAACATAGCTAATATGGTAGTGCATTCGGATATGAACATGCTCAGTGTTTTGGATTATGCCGTGAATGTATTGAAAGTGAAACACGTAATTGTTTGCGGACATTACGGTTGTGGAGGTGTAAAAGCTGCTATGGGAAATGATTCTATCGGGATTATTGACAACTGGATTCGTCATATTAAAGATGTTTATCGCTTGCACGACCAATATCTGGATTCCATCATCAATGAAGATGACCGTTTCAATGCTTTTGTGGAAATCAATGCAAAAGAACAGGTTTTTGATTTAGCCAAAACATCTATCGTTCAGGGTGCATGGAGAAACGGGCAGGAGCTTACATTACACGGTTGGGTTTATGGTTTGAATTCGGGATACGTAACCGATTTAAAAGTCAACATCAGTTCCAATAAAGATTTGGACGAAGTTTACCAATTGAAATTCTAAAAAATAAAAGTCGCTCTCGGGCGACTTTTTTATTCGTCTTCCAAATTTTCATTAAACGAGGAAGGCAGTAATTGCGGAATAAACTTTATCAATATTGGCAGCAATAAACTCCCGCCAGGAATTAAGAAAATGGTCAAGGATGGAATTGTTTTGCAGATATCGAGCAATTGTTTTTTGACTTTCTTTTTTTCTTCTTTGTCCAAATCTCTTTGAGTAGAGCGAGCCAATAAAACCATCAGTTCCTTACTTTCGGAGATTTCTTTTGCCAAACGATTTTTGTTGCGGTTAATCAAAACTACAACACTATCTGTAGTTTGATCATAGAAGTTCTTTACCGGATTCGAGGAATTAAAATAAGGAATTTCATTTTTGTACTTTACAATAAAGTCATTAATGAAATCAATACTTTCCACAATAAAAGCATCCGGAATGTTTATCTTTTCACCCAATTTGTACATGAAATAACGTTCCTCATTTTCCACCTTTGCATCACTCCATAAACTGATACCTGCTAAATCGATAACATAATGTTTTTCAAGGTCATTTTTCAAATAACTTAAATCTAAATCTTCGATGGTATTGATGGTGTTTGTCGAAAATTTATTATACCGAACAGACGATTCAAATAGTTTCAACAGCAATTCATCATGAGGAGAAATTCCAGTTTTAGCTTTTAGCGAAAGCGAAATGATACTGACAACAATGTCCTCAATTTTATTCGAATATTTCTCAGGAACACTGCCTTTTTCTAAATACTGTTTGAATGCCAATACATCAATGAAAAGCAGCGCATTCGTAATGACATGCGAGAAATTTTTGCTGAACAAATCTTCATTCGTCTGCACTCTTTCATGTATTATTTTTTCCAGTTTGCTCGATGGCGAACTTGACTCTAGCGCTTTCTTCAAAGGGTTGAATCCTTTCGGAATCATGGTGCTGTAGAATGCCACTACTTCATTTATGAAATCTTCACCATCGTTTCGTTGTCTCGTTAAACGATACATTTGATAAAGGGTGTTGAGCATGCCCAACTTGGATATCTCTTGCGGAAGTATGCCTTTTGTTTCTATTCGATTAGGAACGTCAAAGCTGATAATATGCCCAAAGATAAAACCTGTAGCTCTTGTTCGGGAATAGAAAGTCTCATCATCCTCAATAAAGGTTTGACTTGCCAGATTTTTGTCTGCAAAAAATTTATCTATCCAACCAGCAGCTGAAGGGTTAATCATTTGGTAGCTATTAGTGATGCAAAACTAAAGCTTTTTTGGTAGCGAAAAAACCAAATTTAGAATGTATCTCTGGATTTGATGTTTTGTTCACAAAGCGATACGATTTGAGTAATGCGTGATGCTCTGGTTTCTTCTCTTTTAGCCTGATTGAGCCAGTACAAATAGCTTTTTCTATAAGATTTGCTGAAGTTATTGTAATTGTCCAGCGCCGTTTTGTTTTTGGCGAAAGCCGCTTCTAGATCCGCTGGCATTTGTAAGTTTTCGACAGCGTCTAATGATTCCCATGTGCCATTTTGTTTCGCGGTTTCAATTTTCTTTAAACCGCTTTCGTGCATCAAATTATCGGCGATTAGTTTCTCGATATAGGTTTTGTTGAGTTTGCTCCAAACACTTTTGTCTTTACGAGGTGTAAACATTTGGCGTCGGCGTTCGTCATCCAATTTTTTTACGGTAGAATCAATCCAACCATAGCAAATAGCCACTTGCACGGCCTCTTCCCAACGCATGCTTTCCCATTCGCTACCAACTTTGTAAAATATGAGATAAACACCTTTGGAAGAATGGTGGTTGTCGTGCAACCAATTGCGCCATTCTTGTGGGTTTTTAAAGTAGTGATGTTCTTTTTCTTCCAAGTGGGAATGTTTGAAGGTTTTGTTTTTAGGTACTATACATTACGGCTGTTAGCAGGAGTTTTTTTTCTTTCAGTTGAGTCGTTTTAATTTTCGTGTTTGCAATAACCAAGATAAAACATTGGTCTTGGAAATTTTTTCTTATCAACTGAATTTCCAATTGGATTTAAATAACCATTTGAAATTAAAATTTTGTCTCCAAGTTGTTTAACTTTTTTGTTATCATATTTTAAAAATAAAGTATCGCCACTTTTTTCCCAATGTCCAGTGAACCACTCGTCATAGCCAAAAACACCAGTCCAGTTAAGTTCAAATGTTTTGTCTTGTCGAAACAAAATGTATGCTTGATTTTGTGTTCCTTCATAACAAGCTCTGAAATCAACTTTACTTTCTAATTTTTCAGAGTCAAGTCTATATTGATATGGGCAAAATATTGTATATAAAAGTGTCAAACTGCAAATAATAACAGGAATTACCAATTTGAAAGTTAAGTTTTGTCTATTAAGAAAAAGATTGATTATACCTTTGATTGCATAAACTACAATTGCAATAAAAGTTATAGGTATTATAATTGTCAAAACTAAAAAACATACACCTGTCAAATATTTGTCAATATGATGATAACAAATTGTCAGTAAAAGATATGTGCAACAAATAATTGCTGTTAAAATTGCCCGTCTTTTGTTGTTAGGTTTTTCGGTCATAAAATTACCGCCAACTACTTTATAATAGCAGAACACGCCACTCTAGCACCAGCATTTCCTGAAGGTTGTGATACATAATCATCGCCATTTTCATGCACAATTACGGCTTTACCAATAATGTTTCTTGTTTCATCGGCGCAACCAACACACCATTCATCTGTTTTGAATAATACGGTAGCATTGCCATCGGCATTAGCATAAAAATTATCCATGTCGCCTTTGTGGTGTTCATAATCGGTCCATCGACCATGTTTTTTGAATGTTGGATTCCAATGTCCTCCTGTTGAAGTGGCATCTGCAGAAGAGCAATCCGATTTTTCGTGAATGTGAATGGCATGAACGCCAGGTTTTAATCCAGTGAAGTTAGCTGTGAAAGTGACTTCTCCATTTTTTTCTATGAAGTTAGAGGTTCCTTTTACTTTACTTCCGCTTTTTGATTCAAAAGTAATATCAACCGATTTGCTTTTATCCTTTGTAGCCGAACTTTTGCAACCGAATATTAGCAAACCAGCTGCCAAAATTCCTAAGACAATTTTTTTCATGAGAAGTTTCTTTTAGATTTATAAAAGTACGCAATTCACTATAGGAATTCTTAAAAATAAGGTTAAAGTTTATTTTGACTTTTCGCCCACAAAATAATCGGTTGTAGATTTAAACAACACATTGAAAGTCGTCAAACTTCCATATATTCTAGTGATGTATTGTTGCAATTCTACTTTTTCAATTTCCTCAATGCTGCTAGCATTTATTTTTTGCTCCATTACTCTAAGTCGGTCGCGAAGCATCACAATTTTGTGGAAAAAGACATCAATGGGTACATCTTTGTGAGCTAAACCAGCCTGTCCCGGTTCCAATTTCATATTGCCGCCTTTCCATTTATCGCCAATGGCAACAGGTTCTCCAAGGCCATTCCATTTTTTAAGGATGGAGAGTAGGCTTTGTTCCACATCGTAAAAACTCACGGTGTCCAATTCGTTTTCGGTTACTTCAATAACGTCGAATGTACTGTCAATAGCAATGGTTTCCAATCCGTTTTCAATAAAGGTTACCCAATATTCTTTTTGAGAAACATTCGTAACAACTCCTTTTCCAAATTCGGGATGATTAATTCTTGACCCTATTCCTAATATTTTCATGGTTTAAATTTTTTACTAAAATATACTTTTTAATGAAATAAAAAAAACCGCACTGATTATGACAACAGTAGCGGTTTTCCACAATTAACTTAACTAAAATTTTTAGAAGCAGTATTCGTTTTCTGCTACCAATTTTGTGGTGATGGTTTCTCTCAAACCTACAATATTTGGCATATTGGTATATTTTGTAAAACGGCGTAATCCCATAAGCATCATGCGTTGTTCGTCGCCTTCGGCAAAAGAAATAATGCTTTCTTTTCCTTTTTGAGTCACTACGTCAACCGCTTTGTATAAGTATAATTTCGCCATCGCGATTTGCTCTTTTACTTTGTCTTCGCCTTGTTTTTTGGCCAACTTTTCTGTTCTTAAAAGGGTGCTTTCTGCCATGTAAATTTCAATAAGCATATCGGCAGCAGCCATTAATAATTGTTGTTGTCCATCTAAATCGGGACCGTATTTTTGAACGGCACCACCTGCAACCATAAGAAATGCTTTTTTCAATTTCCCGATTAGTTCTTTTTCTTCCGAAAATAATTCAGAATAATCAGGTGTGTCAAATGAGGGAATTCCCATCAATTCTTCTTGCACTTTTGAAGCGGGTCCAAGCAAATCAACGTGACCTTTCATGGCTTTTTTGATTAGCATTCCAACGGATAACATTCGGTTGATTTCGTTCGTACCTTCGTAAATACGAGCAATACGCGCATCGCGCCAAGCACTTTCCATTGGAGTATCTTCAGAGAATCCCATTCCACCATAAATCTGAATTCCTTCATCGGCAGCATTTTGAACATCTTCCGAAACAGCTACTTTTAGAATGGAACATTCGATTGCAAATTCTTCAACACCTTTTAATTCCGCTTCTTGATGAGAAGTTCCTTCTGCTTCACGAGCTTTGATTCTGTCTTCAATAGATTTTGCAGCACGATACGTAGCGCTTTCTCCAGCATAAGCCGAAGTCGCCATTTCTGCTAATTTATATCGGATTGCTCCAAAACTTGAAATCGGAACATTGAACTGCATTCTTTCATTAGCATAATTCACTGCATTCGAAGTCACACGACGTTGTGCATCCAAACATGCCGCAGCCAATTTGATACGACCAACATTAAGGGCATTCATTGCGATTTTGAAACCTTCGCCACGACCAGCCAGCATGTTTTCTACCGGAACTTTAGTGTCCGCAAAGAAAACCTGACGCGTAGAAGAAGCACGAATTCCGAGTTTGTGTTCCTCTTCATTCATGGTAATTCCGTTACTTGGATCATTTTCTACAATAAAGCCCGTAATGTTTTTGTCGTCTTCAATTCGGGCAAACACAATAAACACAGAACAAAAACCTGCATTAGAAATCCACATTTTTCCTCCAGTGATGCTGTATGATTTTCCATCAGCAGATAAAACAGCTTTGGTTTTTCCTGAGTTGGCATCCGAACCAGCGCCTGGCTCTGTCAAACAGTAAGCTCCAAACCATTCTCCAGAAGCTAATTTTGGTACGTATTTTTGTTTTTGTTCTTCAGTTCCGTAAAGTGTAATTGGCATCGTTCCAATTCCTGTATGTGCGCCAAAAGCGGTAGAAAACGAACCTGTAGCTCCCGAAATATAGTCGCAAACCAAGCATGTATCTACGAATCCCATTCCCATTCCGCCATAAGCTTCAGGAACGGCAACGCTTAGGAATCCCATTTCACCAGCTTTCTTCATCACTTCTTCAGTGAACGCGTAATCCTTTGCTTCAAAGCGATTTTTGTTGGGCCAAATTTCTTTGTCAACAAATTCTTTTACTGAATCACGCATCATTAATTGCTCTTCCGAGAAATCTTCTGGAGTGAAGACGTCTTCGCACTTTGTTTCTTTCACGAGGAATTGTCCTCCACGAGTTATATCGCTCATCTTTTTTTTATTTTAGAGAAAAGAAGAAAGAAGCAAGAAGCAAGATTTAGTGTCTTTTGAATGTTTTAATATTGTTTCTAATTTCAGTCTTTTTTCTACAGTTAACTATTTGGTTTTATACTATTAATAAATTTCTTTGCTCTTGCTTCTTGTTTCTTTCTTCTACAGTAATTCAAAAACTCCAGCACTTCCTTGTCCCGTTCCTACACACATACTCACGATTCCGTATTTATCGCCACGACGTTTCATTTCGTCAAATAATTGTACAGAAAGTTTTGCTCCAGTGCAACCTAGTGGATGACCTAATGCGATAGCGCCACCGTTTACATTTATGATATCTGGATTTAATCCTAATTCTCGTGTAACCGCTAAAGCTTGTGAAGCAAAGGCTTCGTTCAATTCGATTAAGCCAATATCGTTTAAAGTCAAGCCAGCTTGTTTTAACGCTTTCGGAATAGCTTTTACTGGACCAATTCCCATGATTCTTGGTTCCACTCCAGCCGAAGCGAAGTTTACCAATCGTGCGATAGGAGTGACACCCAATTCTTTTACCAATTCTTCACTCATGATTAAAACGAAAGCGGCGCCGTCACTCATTTGGGATGAGTTACCAGCCGTTACCGAACCATCAGCAGCGAAAACCGGTTTTAGTTTTCCTAAAGCAGCAACATTGGTATCGGCTCTTGGTCCTTCGTCTTTAGTAACTGTGTATGATTTGGTTTCTTTTTTGCCATTTTCGTTGATGAACGTTTGTTCGACAGTAATTGGAACAATTTGTTTGTCGAATTTGCCTTCGGCTTGAGCTTTCAAAGCTTTTTGATGGGAGTTGAAAGCAAACTCATCTTGATCTTCACGAGACACGTTGAATTGTTTGGCAACCGCTTCCGCAGTTAAACCCATTCCCCAATAGTAATCTTCGTTTCCGTCTTTCGCGACAGCGTAATCGGGAGTTGGTTTGTAACCGCCCATTGGAATGAAAGACATGCTTTCGGCACCACCAGCAATGATACAATCGGCCATTCCACTTTGGATTTTTGCTGTTGCCATTCCGATTGTTTCCAATCCAGAAGCGCAATATCTATTGACAGTAACTCCAGGAACATCGGTAACTTTTAATCCCATTAAGGAAATTAAACGACCCACATTTAATCCTTGTTCTGCTTCGGGCATGGCATTTCCAACCATAACGTCGTCAATTCGTTTTTTGTCGAAATCAGGCAATTCATTCATCATGAACTGTATGGTTTCTGCAGCCAATTCATCGGGACGTTTAAATCTGAATACTCCTTTTGGAGCTTTTCCAACGGCTGTTCTGTATGCTTTTACTATATATGCTGTTTTCATTTTTTTATATTTTGAGAAGCAAGAAGCAAGAGACAAGATCGCTTCGCTGAAAGATTTTTTCTTTTCTCTTTCTTCTTTCTTCTATTTTCTAATTTCTTAACGGTTTCCCTTTGGTTAACATAAACTGAATTCTTTCTAACGTTTTTCTTTCAGTACACAATGACAAGAAAGCTTCTCTTTCGATATCCAATAAGTATTGTTCGGATACTAATGTTGGTTCTGATAAATCGCCACCGGCCATTACGTAAGCTAGTTTGTTAGCAATTTTTTGATCGTGTTCTGAAATGTATTTTCCGGCTACCATTTGGTCGGTTCCTACTAAGAACATTCCTAAGGCTTGTTTTCCTAATACTTTTACATCGCTTCTGCGAATGGGTTGTGTGTAACCTTGCTCTGCCATTTGTAATGCAACTTGTTTGGCAACAGCAATTTGTCGGTCTTTATTCACGACAACAATATCTTTTCCTTTTTGTAAAACTCCCGTATCAAAAGCTTCATAGGCTGATGTTGAGACTTTTGCCATCGCAACAGCTAGGAAATATTCCTGCAATACATTCAATTCGACATCATTTTTATGAAACAAATCGGAAGCACGTAGCGCCATTTCTTTGGAACCACCACCGCCAGGAATTACACCCACACCAAACTCAACCAAACCGATATAACTTTCGGCAGCAGCCACAACTCGGTCAGCATGTAGCGTCATTTCGCAACCACCACCCAATGTCATTCCGTGAGGAGCAACAATGACTGGAGCTGCCGAGTAGCGCACTCGCATCATAGTGTCTTGGAAATATTTGATAGCCATATTGAGTTCTTCGTATTCTTGTTCGACAGCCATCATGAAAATCATTCCGATGTTGGCACCCACAGAGAAATTGGCTCCTTGATTTCCAATAACCAATCCGTTATAGGATGTTTCGGCTAAATCAATTCCTTTATTGATGGCTGCTAAAACATCGCCACCAATGGTATTCATTTTCGATTGGAATTCTAAGTTTAAAATACCATCTCCTAAATCGTGAATCACAGCACCGCTGTTACTCCATACTTTTTTGCTTTCGCGAATGTTATTTAGGATAATGAAACTGTCTTGTCCCGGAACTTTTTCTTGCGTTTTGGTTGGAATATTATAGAAATATGTTGCTCCTTCTTTCACCGCATAGAAACTGGTATTTCCAGCTGCCAGCATATCAGTAACCCATGCTGCAGGTTCGTAGCCTTCGGATTTCATTAAGTCAATTCCTTTTTGAACACCGATAGCATCCCATATTTCAAACGGACCGTTTTCCCAACCAAATCCTGCTTTCATAGCATCATCGATTTTATAAAACTCGTTAGTTATTTCCGGAACTCTATTCGAACAATAAGCAAACATTGCGGAGAAGTTCTTTCTGTAGAAATCTCCAGCTTTGTCTTTTCCTTTTACTAAAACTTTAAATCTATCAATTGGTTTATCAATAGTTTTTGTTAGTTCTAATGTGGCAAATGAAGCGCGTTTTGCGGCTCTATATTCTAAAGTATCTAAATCTAAGGATAAGATTTCTTTTCCTTCTTTTTTGTAAAATCCTTGTCCTGTTTTGCTTCCGAGCCATTTGTTTTCCATCATTTTATTGATGAAATCAGGAAGCTTGAATAAATCGTGTGCTTCATCATTTGGCAGACCTTCATACAAACCATTTGCTACATGAACGAGAGTATCCAAACCAACAACATCAACAGTTCTGAAAGTAGCCGATTTTGGTCGACCAATAACAGGTCCGGTTAATTTATCGACTTCTTCAATAGTTAATCCCATTTCTTTAACCAAATGAAACAAACTCTGGATTCCGAAGATTCCAATACGGTTTCCAATAAAGGCTGGAGTGTCTTTAGCAATAACAGAAGTCTTACCCAAATATTTCGAACCATAATCAAAAAGGAAATCCAAAACCTCTTCAGAAGTTTGTGGTCCCGGAATGATTTCGAATAATTTTAAATAACGTGCTGGATTAAAGAAGTGTGTTCCGCAGAAGTGCTTTTGAAAATCTTCGCTTCTACTTTCACTCATAAAATGAATTGGAATCCCTGAAGTATTTGATGTTACCAATGTTCCCGGTTTGCGGTATTTGTCTATTTGCTCAAAGACTAATTTTTTGATATCCAAACGTTCTACAACCACTTCAATAATCCAATCGTAGTTGGCTATTTTAGCCATGTCATCTGTTGTATTTCCGGTCGTAATTCGGCTTGCAAATTTCTGACTGTAAATAGGAGATGGGTTTGATTTTAAGGCATTAGTAAGATGTTCATTCACTATGCGATTGCGAACGACTTTACTTTCTAATGTTAAGCCCTTTTTTTCTTCGATTTCGTTGAGTGCATTGGGAACAATATCCAAAAGTAATACTTCCAAACCGATGTTAGCAAAATGACAAGCAATTCCCGAACCCATTATTCCGGAACCTACGACTGCCACTTTTTTGATTATTCTTTTCATTTTTTACTTTTTAGAAGAAAGAAGCAAGAGACAAGAAAAAAGACTAGTTATCCAATTTACTGATAAAACCAGTAGTCATTTTTTGGAATTCAATAATCTTATTTTCTATTTCAATTGTTTTTTCTTCAGTTATATAATTATTTTGATTTGCTATTAATAATTGTGTTTGTAATTCAAATGAGGATCCCAAACTAATATTTAAAAAATGTTTAAAATGAATGTTACCTCTATTAGATCCTTCTGCAATATTCGAAGGCATTGAAACTGCTGCTCTGTTCATTTGACTTACTAATCCATAAACTTCATGCTTTGGAAACTCTAAACAGGTTTTATGTATATCAGCGGCTATTTCCATTGATAATATCCATATTTTAAGATTCTTAAAGTTATGTTTCATAAATCTTGTTTTTTTCTTTCCTCTTGTTTCTTGCTTCTTTCTTCTACCTCTTAAATTAAAATATTTTCTTCTCTGTAATGAGCTCGTTAATTATATCGGATACTTCAATGAAGTGACTTAATTTTTCTTCGGAGATGTTTTGTTTTACTACTTCGTTGAATTTTAATACGGTAATTTTAGACTGCTCTCTCATTTGTTTTCCTAAATCGGTAAGGTAAATGAGTACGCCACGACCATCGTCTGGATTTTTTTTTCTTATGATTAATCCTTTTTCTTCTAGTGTTTTTAAAGTTCGGGTTAGGGAAGTGGCTTCCATTCCCATGCGAGAACTTATTTTGGTGGAAGGAGTTCCTTCTTCTCTATCTATACTCAACAGCGCAAAACCTATTGCCATGGAACCGTCAAACTTGGAGGCTTCTTCGTTATACATTCTTGACACGGCTTGCCAAGTTGCTCTGAGTATATAATCTATAGTTTTTTCTTTCATATATTTTAAATAGAAAGTCAAAGATAAGAAAATATATTATGCACGCATAGTATTTTATTGTTTTTTTTATGACAGCTTGTTTGAATGCCTTTATAGACTCATTATCTGTGGTATAACTATTTTGGCACAAGAATTGTTAAAGAAAAAAATTACAAATTTCTTGTAGGTTTATTTTTATTTGTCTATATTAGCTTACAAATTTGCAAATAATGTCTTCCTTAATTATGGTAAAGATATGAGTAGTAAAGAATTTCGACTTTTATATGAAGCAGTTTTAGCACTGCATGCTAGGATGGATGAATTGGCCTCTCCGCCCTCGCAAGAAGTATTGCTAAACAGTAACGAGATGTGTACTTTACTTAAATGCAGTTCTTCTACTTTACGCCGATTGCGAAATAAAGGAACAATTCCCTGTAACCAAGTAGGCAGAAGTTATTACTATCCTAAAAACTATTTTACTCAAGAATTTTTAAATAGTATTATTAAGGTTGAAGATGCTTCGAAGAAGTTTGATGATTAAAATTAACCCTAACCCTCGCAGAGTTTAAAACTCTGCGAGGGTTAGGGTTGAGTTAGTAAAATAAATAAAAATAGTATGGAGAAAAAAGTACCTCTTCTTTACGGAAATTACTACCATGTTTATAATAGAGGTAATAATGGTATTGATGTTTTCTTGGAACCTGAAAATTATTATCATTTTTTAAGGTTGTATGCTAAATATATTGACCCAATAGCCGAAACTTTTGCTTGGTGCTTGTTAAAAAATCATTTTCATTTGTTGGTTAGAATAAAAGAAAAGGATGAGATTGTTGTAAGTGATTTAACTTATAACACTACAGAGAAACCAAAAGTTATTGACCCATCAAGACAATTTTCACATTTGTTTAATGCCTATACCCAAGCTATTAATAAAAGGCATCATAGAACAGGTAGTTTGTTTGAAAAGAACTTTGAACGTAAACTAGTTGATTCCGAAAGGTATTTCCAGCAACTTATTTATTATATTCATAATAATCCGGTGCGCCATGGTTTTGTTAAACAAATGAGTTTATATCCTTGGTCTTCCTATGAATCAATACTTTCTGAGAAACCGACAATGCTTAAAAGAAAGGAAGTTTTAGCTTTGTTTGGAGATAAAGAGAATTTTGTTTATTACCATAATAATCAACAAAACATTAATGATATTATTGATTTGATAATTGAATAATTAATTTTAACCCTTAACCTTAACCCTCGCAGAGTTTTAAACTCTGCGAGGGTTAAGGTTGGTTTAGTTAAAATTAACTATCTTTACACCAACTTTGTAAAGCTTAAAAGAAGAGAGCGCTGTGTTACGACACAGAAGTGTGGGTAAGAGCCCCACCAAAGTTTTTAAAATATTACTGGATATTGTATTCAGTTATCCCGAAGACGCGAGAGCAATTTCAAGTTTTCTCCCCGATAAAAGCCCTTAGGGGCTTTTGTCATTTTATAAAAAAAGCGAAAGACTTGCATCTTTCGCTTCGTTGAACGGATTGCCTCATCAGAACGGGTGAGGTTACTATGAGATCCTTTTGGGTGTAAAAATATTATATTTTAAGGACATGACCATCAAATTCAATGGGGCTATCTCTAAAGGATTGCTGAAGTTGTCTCATCATGATTCTTGCAACTTTTTTAAAAACCACTCTTTATTTATCCCATTCTTTCCAAGTTCCATTTCTAATAAACGTAATTCCTTTTCTATATCTTTCGAGAGTCTTTTTTCCATTTGTATAACTTCCAAATAGTCCCCGTAATTCAAGTATGGTTTTAAGTCTTTGTGAGAAGTCATCTCCTCCTTGTACATCTCTATTGTTAAATCTTTCATCAATTTGTTGATATAACCTTTCAAATTCGCTTCGTATTCCGCTCTCTTCATTATTTTGAAGCTCTCTATGGTGGTCATTTTGTGACTTTGTGTTAGTTCTTCTGTTTTTAAAGCTTTCGCGTTCTTCATTTTCAAGTTTTTCAAACTCTCGTTCAAATTCATTTTTAAGTCGCTCAAACTCTTGTTCAAGTTCATTTTCTTTTCTATTAAAATTGTTTTCAAACTCTCGATTTGATTCGATTTGTTGGTTAATTCGCTCTTCTTCATAACCACAACTTCTTTCTTCTGCTGCAATACTGTCTTCCTGATGCTTATATTCTTTTCTAATGTCTTCCTTAGTTCTTCCAATTCCGAGTCTAAACTCAATTTCCCTGTCAATATCTCTTTGCTCTTCAATAAGTTGCCATCTCTTTTTAGAATATCTAGTTTCCAAGTCTGAATAGTACTCTTGAAATCCTGTTTCTGCTTGTTCAAGGATTCCTCTTCTTGGCTCAAGCTCTCCACATATTTCTTCTTCAATTCCTCTTTGTATTTCATCCAATCTTGATCTATGCTCTTTTGTAGTTCTCTCAATTCTTGATATTTCTTGTTCAAAGAGATATTTAGTGTCTCGGTACAATTTTGATCGTAGACATTTCTCAACTGCCCGTATAAGGTTGCTAACTTGCGCTGCTCTACATTTATAAGATTCTTCGAAAAGCTTTCTTTGCTCTTCATCAATTGATGGTATTCCTTCTGTATTTCCAGTGGGAATTGATATATATTCGGTGTTGGATTCGATTTCATTGTATGTCCATTTAACTTTTGAGGCTTGACTAATGCTTTTTTCTAATTCTGGTTCTGATAATTTTGGAACGATGATTTGAACAGTATTTATTCCTAATCGTTGAAGTTTATTTAGTTTATCTATATCAGGTTTATGTGAAATTACAAATTCTAGAAACAGAATTGGATTATCATTTTTATCAAAGAAAACAGCGTCAGGCCTAATCATTAAATATCGTTCGTCAACTTTTGTCTTTTTTCCCCATTTAATTTCTCCATTTTCATCTTCAAAGAAAGTTACTTCTCTATCTATACGATGTGCACTAATAGTAATTGCCTCTCGCAATAATGATGGAACTCCATCGACACCTTTTGGAGGATATTTATAAACTGCGGGAACTTTTATTTTTTTGACACGCATAAAATAAAAGTATGCTAATTTTTCTCTGTATTCTCGACTGCTATGGACACATTCTATTTGGTTATGTTCTATATCTTTAGCATGATGTCTAAAATAATGGATTCTTTTTGACCCTTTTACAGCCTGCATTTCTTTATTGCACCCCATACAATAGTATCCATTTGCCCCGCTTTTGGCTTGGGAAATGTGAATTGGTTCTTCTTTTATATCGTTTGCCCAATCATTGTCTTGTTCATCATATTTAGAAGTCATGAAGTTCATTTTTTATCAATATTATTCTCTTACAACTATTTTAATAAAGATTTTAATAAATCTAAAACATGCAAGAATTGAAAATGTTATAAAAAACAATTGTATTGAGTTTGTGTAAAGGGCTATTGGTTTTAACATATTATTAAATAGAACATTAAAAATTATTAATAGCAAAGTATATAAGCTATAGATTATAGAGACTCTTAAATAAATAACAAAAACTGAGTATTTATCGGAGTTTCGAATAAATCTAATTGCATCATTATCCAAAGAATTAATAAGAGTTGATACAGTTAATAAAAAACCAATTAGAATGCTAAATAGATTTAAAGATGTGTTAAAAAAACTACTTATATCAGTTTGAATAAGTTTATCGCTAAAAAAATAAAATACTGTCAAGAGTAATGATAATACAAAAGGGTAATTTTTTTCAAACATAAATTTATATTTTATATTGTTTAAGCAATAGTGGTTGATGTTTAAGATATAACCCTTGTATTTGTTTATATTTTTCCTCAGTAAAAAACTTCCCTATAGTTCTCCTTTTTTCTACTTCGATCTCTTCAACTAGACGCTCTGATACTAAATCAAAAACTTTTGAATTATGATCGTCAATATCATCACCAGTAACTTTTAAAGTTTTAATAAATTCTTCATCATTATTCCAACGTAATAAATTCTGAACAAATTGCCTGATTTCTTTTAATAATAAAGTTTTTTTCTTACTCTGACCCACAGAGTATATCATGGTACCATTCATTGCATTAATTGCATCCATTGCATCTATGGTAGATCCAAGTGCAGATTTAGTTTTATCTTTAAAACCAGTAGAATTAGTAGGTTTTGAGATTGAATATTCAATTCTATAATAACTTGGTGAATTTAAAAATTTTTGATATTCTGTTGGTGTAATAACCATTACAAAATCAAAATTTGGCAAATCATAATTACTAACTATTAAATCTTTAATTGAGCTTAAAGATGGTCCAGGTTTTTTTGATTCAATGGCAATTATATTTGTTTTTGAATCAAAGATAAAACAACAATCATAACCTAATCCTTGGTTTTTTTCTAATTCGACAGGTTCGGTTTTATTTCCATCATATTTGGGAGGAACGTTGTTTTTTTGATTATAAATAAAAGTGCCTAAACAATACCTATTTGAATGAATTAGTTTTATACTATTAACTGATAAATCACCATCCAAATGAGGAACACTTTTATGAGTTGCATTTTTAAATTTAAATACATCAGATATGCTTTTATTAGCTTTTACTTTATCATTCGAATTTACTAAAGGGGTAATTTGATAGAAGTAAACTTTTGTTTTTTTGTAACTTATTGCCATTTTACTGTTTTAAATTATCTGCCTACTCTAAAACCCCTTTTCGGCTAACGGGTATAACATATATTAAAATAATATCTAGCTAATTCCCAACCAAGCGAGAAAAAGGCATAACTATATATTTCCAATAAAACAGGGTGGTATTTTTTTATTCGAAGTACAGCTAAAGTAAGAAATTATATTGATAAAACAACAATTTGTTAAAATATTTCACCTACCTTTCTTCAAACTCCATTCGGTTAAAGTTCCTTTTATCAGAATCACTCCGAACAACCAACCCTCTTAAGGTTATAACCCTTCAAGGGTTATCTTCCTATCTTCTTCGCAAAAAATACCTCTTTTGCGAACGAAACCCAAACAAAACCCAACTATAGGTGCCACAGCCTCGTGAAAATGACGGTTTTGAGGTGCCATTAAACGTCAATAGCGTTCATTGGTGTTCAATAGTGTGCATTACTAGCCAATATTAATGTGTAGCGTTCTGCTTCTTGTGGATATTGGTTGACTGCAATAGCTTTGTTCTTAATCAGTGACCCAATGGGCTGAGACGCTTTTTATTAATCCCAAAAACTATGAAACTATGGGAACATACAACAAGGGCATACTAGGCCCATTTTCAGGAAAAGTAGGTACTGTGGTAGGTGCCAGTTGGCGTGGTAAAGACATTTTGCGTTCTTTGCCCAAAAAGACTGGGCGAACTCCCACCGAAACACAACTGCTGCAACGTTTAAAGTTTACTACGGTAAGCGAATTTTTAACCCCCATTAGTAATGTGATTACGCTTTATTATGGGTCGGGTAGTGGTGAACTCACCCGCAGGAATCAAGCCATGTCCTATCACATGAAAGAGGCGGTGAATTATGTAGACCCCAACTTTGAAATTTTGTACAACAAGGTGCAAATAAGCAAAGGTGATTTACTTGGAGTGCAAAACCCAACGGTTTCGGCTTCCGGTGCAAATGAAATAAAATATAACTGGGACGATAATTCAGGGCAAGGGTCTGCCAAAACAACGGATCAGCTTGTGGTAGTTATTTATGCCCCAGCGGAAGACTTGTATTATACAACACTTAATGCAGCTAGTCGTGATGAAACTACGAATACTATTACTTTGCCTACTTTCTTTGCAGGTCTTGAAGTCCAAAGCTGGATAACCTTTGCGGCGGCTGATGGAAAAAGCTATGCTACAAGTGTTTATATGGGAGCCGTTACTATTTTATAAAAGTAGTAGTAATTCCAAAGCAAATAGTAATGAATAAAAAAACTCCCCAAGGAATTGGGGAGTTTTTAACTATTATAAAAATGCTTACTTCATTTTACCATTGACAACCGCGACACAGGCTCCAACAACGGTAGCTAGTACAAGTCCAGCAACCATATCAATCGCAATCATCTTAACATCAATACTATCTGCGTACATATTATTAAAGAAATGAACACTTAGCGACATAAATATCGAGATACCGATTGCCATTTTAATTCCTGCCATGCATGTAGAAATTCCTTCTCCTTGTGAAAAGACATAAGAAATTAAAAATCCAAAGGACATGCAACCTAAGAAAATATACATCATATTTTCAGGTCCAGAACCTTCAGGCGCAGGCATAGTGTCTTTTAGTAACATACCATAGACAAGCCATCCCATTAAAAAATCTACAATTCCACCGACAATTCCTCCGACAATAAAGTTTTTTACATTCATAATTAATTGTTTTATTGGTTAGTGGAATAAAATTAGCTCTTATTGAACAATTGTTAAAAATTAACATAAATAATTATTAACTATTTAAAAATCAAGAATGTTAATAACCTATATAGCAAAATGTTGTGAATTTTCACTCCCGATTATCCATAAAAAAAGCTTCTTAAAAATAAAGAAGCTTTAGCTACTATAGTAGTTAGCGCTATTTTAATCTTTCTTGAAATTACCGCTATCAACGTCTTTCAAAAAGGAAATTACACCTGGGAAATAATGCTCTTGATCATCGTATTGCGAACAATGACTTCCATTGGGACAATATAAAAACCGTCCGTTTTGTACTTCTTTGGAAATCCATTCCATGTGTTTGGGATCCATAGTGTCATATTTTGCTCCGATGACTAAGGTTGGAACAGTAAGTGTTTTGAGTCGGGCAGTAACATCCCAGTTTTTAAGTGTAGCGTCTCCAGTAATTCCAAATTCGCTCGGACCTTGCATAAACACATACACATTTGGGTTTAAATGTTTGAAAGCTCTGTTGATGGATTCTGGCCATTCCTCAATTGGTTTTCTTAGAATGTGTTCAGTATAATAATATTTGAATAGTAATTCAGTGTATTTTGGATTGGTGTAATCTTTGTTTTTTTCGAATGTTTTAATTTGCTCAAAGACTTCTTTGGGCAATTTTGGACCTAATACTTCTTCGGCATATTTGTTATAGGCTGGTGCGCTTGCCATCATGTTGGCAATGATTAATCCTTTTAAGTTTTTCTGATATTTTAAAGCATATTCCATAGCCAAAATACCGCCCCAAGATTGTCCCATTAAATAGAAATTGGTATTGTCTAGTTTTAGGGCTTTTCTAACTTGTTCTACTTCTTCCACAAAGCGTTCGTTTGTCCAAAGACGATTATCATTAGGTTGGTCACTATAATAAGAACCCAGCTGGTCGTAATAAATATATTCGATGCTTTCTTGAGGAAAATAGCCATCAAAACTTTCAAAAAATTCATGGGTTCCTCCAGGTCCACCGTGTAGCAATAGCACTTTAATCTTTGGATTATTCCCAACAGTTTTGGTCCAAACGTTGAATTTGCCAACAGGCGTAGTGATAGGAATCATTTTGATACCGCCAGTAGCTTGGTCATCTCGCTTGGAGAAATCGAGATAATTTTCCTTTACAGTATCTTCTTTTACTTTTTCCTGACAATTAGAGAATAACAAAATGCTAAACAATGCAATAACTAAACTTTTAATTTTCATGATTTTGGATTTAGAAGTTATTTTTTAAACACATAGGGACATAGTTTGTAAAGAAAATAATTAAGGCGTTTCACTTTTTTGAGTAAAACATAGTCTATGTTAATTCAAGAATTGAACTATATAATCTTTTTTTTCTATGTATCTATGTGTTTTATTTTGTTGCACACAAAGGGTTTAACCGTATATTTTTTGAAACAAATCGGCGTATTTTTCCATGACGATTTTTCGTTTCAATTTCATAGTAGGAGTGAGGTGACCTGCGTCAATAGACCAAACATCAGGCGTTAGTTCAAATCGTTTTATTTGTTCCCAGCTTCCAAATTTTTTATTCAATTCGGTTACCTCTTCCTGAATACGTTCAATGAGTTTTGGATTTGAAATGATTTCTTCATTGGAATTTCCAAGGCTAATTTCGTGAAGTTTTGCCCAGTCTTTGACAAAATCAAAATTAGGTTGAATAAAGGCGGCAGGCATTTTCTGTCCGTCACCAATGACCATAATTTGCTCAACAAATCGAGACTGTTTCATGGCGTTTTCCAATAGTTGAGGGGATATGTATTTCCCTCCGGATGTTTTGAACATTTCCTTTTTACGGTCGGTGATTTTTAGGAAACCTTCACTATCAATTTCGCCTATGTCACCCGTATGGAAATAACCGTCTACAATAGCTTCGTTGGTTAGTTTTTCATCTTTGTAATAGCCCATCATAATATTAGGTCCTTTACAAAGGATTTCTCCGTCTTCGGCAATTTTTACTTCTACACCATCAATGACTTTTCCAACGGTTCCAATTTTAAAACCATTGTCACGCATATCATTGATAGCGACTAATGGAGAAGTTTCGGTTAATCCATATCCTTCCATGATGGTAATTTGAGCTGCGGCAAAGATTCTAATTAAGCGAGGTTGCAAAGCGGCACTTCCACAAGCAATAAGTTCTAAATTACCTCCTAAAGCTTCTTTCCATTTTATAAAGATGAGTTTTCGGGCAATTTTTAGTTGGAATTCATACCACCAACCGTTTCTTCCGTAGGGTTCGTATTGCATTCCGATATCGACAGCCCAAAAGAAAAGCTTCTTTTTAATTCCGGTGAGTTCGGTTCCTTTAGCATAAATTCGGTCATACACTTTTTCTAAAACCCTTGGAACACCTGTCAATAAATGAGGTTTTGCTTCGCGGATGTTGTCACCAATTTTGTCAAATGACTCGCCAAAATAAATGGAGATGCCATAATATTGACATAAGTACAAATAAAATCTTTCTAGTATATGGCAAACAGGAAGATAGCTTAAGGTTCTAATTTCACCAGGCTTCGTTGGAATTCTTTTGACACCCGCAAAAACATTGGTTACAATATTTTCGTGCGAAAGCATTACGCCTTTTGGTCTTCCGGTAGTTCCCGAAGTGTAAATGATGGTTGCTAATTCTTTGGGTTTTACATTGTTTTTTCTATCTTCAACTACATCTTGATTGCTTTGGTCTTCGCCTAATTTTAAAAGTTCCTTCCAATTTTTGCAACCTTCAATTTCATTAAAGGAATAGACTTCTTTGAGTGTGGGTACGTTTTGTTTTATCAAATTTACTTTTGCCAAAACTTCCGCATCCGAAACGAAACAGTAAGTGGATTCACTATGGTTGAGAATGTACTCATAATCCGTTTCAGAAATAGTAGGGTAGATGGGCACATTTTGAGCGCCAATTTGCAGTACGCCAATATCAACAATATGCCATTCGGTTCTATTGGTTGTAGAAATCACTGCAATTTTATCATTCTTTTGAACACCTAATCGCAATAGAGCTCTCGAAATTGCATTGGCTTTATCAACATATTCTTGAGTGGATGTTTTTACCCAAACGCCATTGTATTTAGTAACCAAACAATCGGGACTATTTTTTTGCTCTAATTGATAATAAGGGAAGTCGAAGAGACGTGTGATGTTCAGCATTTAGCGTAATTTTGGATGCAAATTAATTAATATTCGCTTCATCTACAATAATTATAGCGAAATATGTAGTTTTGTAATACTAAATAGTTATTTCTTCATGCAAAAAATCCACAGGTTCTCTGAATATAAAGTTCTGGCTTACAGAATTTTATTAGCATACGTCTTTTATTTTCTAGCCCGTTTTTTATTTGTGATTTATAATACCGAATTGATAAAAGTAGATTCGCCAACAGATTATATTGGTTTGTTTTACCACGGATTGGTATTTGACACGACTTCAATTTTGTATATCAATGCGTTGTTTATATTGTTTTCAATCATTCCAATAGTTAGCAATACCAAGAAAGGCTACCAAAAATTCCTATTCTATCTTTATTTCGCGACCAATTTATTCTTGTATTCCACGAACTTCGTTGATTTCATTTATTACCGTTTTAATTTTGGCAGAAGTACTAGAGCGTCTTTAGATGTTTTGCAAAACGAAAACAATAAAGGGACTTTGTTTTTTCATTTTCTTATTAATTATTGGCATGTTTTTTTACTGTTTTTCATCTTCGCTTATATTTGGATACGCCTATACAAAAGAGTAAAAGTTAAGCATGAAGCGCCCACTGTTAATTTCAAATATTTTGCTTATTCCATACTTGGTTTTTTACTTGTGGCTACGTTATGCATTGGAGGAATTCGGGGAGATTTTAAAAAGAGCACCCGACCAATTAACTTACTAGATGCGAGTCGTTATGTAAAAAATGCTTCCCAAGCCGATGTCGTTTTGAATACACCTTTTGCCATCATCAGAACATGGGATACGAGCAGTTTTAAGAAGGTAAATTTTGTCACGCAAACGCAAATCGATTCGTTGTTGGTGCCCATAAAACAATACAAAAACAATGCTCCTTCCAAACCGAATATTGTCATTTTTATCATTGAAAGTTTTGCCAGAGAGTACAATGGAAGTTGCAATAAAAATTCAAAAATCCCCAACTATGTTAGCTATACGCCTTTTGTAGATTCGTTGGCACAACACAGTTTGATTTTTTCAAATGCCTATGCCAATGGTTTTAAATCGATACATGGAGTTTCCTCCGTTATTGCTGGAATACCTTCTTTTAAAGATGCTTTTACGTCGTCGCCTTATCCAAAACAAAAAATAGAATCCTTGGTTTCTACACTGAAAAGCGAAGGCTATGATACTTCCTTTTTTCATGGTGCACCCAATGGTTCGATGGGGTTTTTAGGTTTCGGAAACATACTAGGTTATGACCATTATTATGGAAAAACGGAATACAATAATGATGCTGATTTTGATGGTGTTTGGGGAATTTGGGATGAACCTTTCTTTCAATATTTCAATAGAACGCTGACACAGAAGAAACAGCCTTTTATGGCAACATTGTTCTCCGTTTCTTCTCATGAACCGTATCAAGTTCCAGCAAAATACAAAGGGAAATTTCCAAAAGGAACGGTGAATATCCACGAATGTATTGGTTATACAGATAATGCTTTCAGACAATTTTTCAAAGCTGCAAAGAAGCAACCTTGGTATAAAAACACCATTTTTGTGATGGTTGCCGATCATGGCAATACGATTGCGTATGATGAATACCGAAAAGAATTCAACAGAAACACGGTTCCCATTTTGTTCTTTTCACCAAATGAAAAATATGTAGGTGAGAACACCGATTTTGCACAGCAAATAGACATTTATCCAACCTTATTAGACATGATTGGTTATCAAAAGCCATTTAGAAGTTGGGGACGAAGCTTGATAAACGACAAGCAAGTAGCACCTTTTGTAATGAAGTATGGCGCGAATGTGTATCAGTTTATGAGTGGTAATTACATTTGTACTTTTGATGGTAAAAAAGCAGTAGGCTTCTACGATAAAAACGATAAAGGCATGGATGAAAATCTAATCAAAAATAGAAATGCCGAAATGGATTTATTGGAATTACGTTGCAAGGCGTTTATCCAAGATTATATGGAGCGCATTATCGATAAGCGATTAGATAAATAGATCTATTTTTTTGCTGTATCCGCCGAGAATTCTTTAACGCGCTCTCCTTGTATAAACATTTTCGAAGTATTGAAATGAATGGAAAACTCTACCTCTTTCCAGCCGTCATCAGTGTCATCTTCTGAGCTCGTTGTATATTTATACCACAGTGTATAGGCAGCATTATCAAACCCTTTCATGAATTTTGGCTCTCCAGCTTGGTTACATTCAATTCCCCAAGTCATGGCTCTTTTTGGTAGCTCATGCTGTTGATAAATACCAGTTCCTCCTGCATTTAATTGGACTATAGGTTCAACACCTTGAAATAGGTAAGTTCCTGTTATAGGATAATCAATAGAAGTTGTGATATAACGAATTCCTTTTTTTGTTTCGATTTCAGTAGCTGAACTTTGGGAGAAGCTATTCATTGCAACCAGCAACAATACAATTGAGAGTAAATTTTTTAATTTCATCATTTTAGGTTTTATTTTAAAATTGAATATTTATACTTTCTCTATCCACAATCTTGCATTGACAAAGGCTTCCAACCATGGTGAAACTTCGTCTTTTTTATCTCTTGGATAATGTGCCCAATTCCATGGAAACGTAGAACGCTCAATGTGTGGCATCATTACCAAATGTCTTCCGGTTTTGTCGCAAAGCATCGCCGTGTTGTAATCGGAACCATTTGGATTGGCAGGATAACCTTCGTAACCATATTTGGCTACAATGTTATACTGACTTTCTTCGTTAGGCAAATGAAACTTTCCTTCACCATGAGAAACCCAAACACCAAGTGTCGTACCAGCTAAGGTTTTCAACATCACCGAATTATTCTCTTGCACTTTCACCGAAGTAAAAATACTTTCATGTTTCTGTGAATCATTGTGTTTCATTTTTCCATGAACTTCATGCTCTGGATTAACCAATTCTAATTCCATGAACAATTGGCAACCGTTGCAAATTCCAACTGATAAAGTGTCTTCTCTTTTAAAGAAATCCTGCAATGCTGTTTTGGCTTTTTCGTTATATAAAAACGCGCCAGCCCAACCTTTAGCAGAACCAAGTACATCTGAGTTTGAGAAACCACCCACAGCACCAATAAATTGTATGTCTTTCAAATTTTCACGTCCCGAAATCAAATCGGTCATATGAACGTCTTTTACATCAAAACCAGCCAAGTACATAGCGTTTGCCATTTCACGCTCGGAATTGCTTCCTTTTTCACGGATTATGGCTGCCTTCGGTCTGTTAGTATTTGAAACTAATGGGAGCTTTCCAGTAAAGTGATTTGGGAATGTATATTGTAAAGCTTGATTTTTATAATTATCAAACCTTTCTTGAGCTTTATTGTTTCTAGATTGTTTTTGGTCGAGTAGGAAAGAGGTTTCAAACCAAGTGTCTCTGTAATTTTGAATTTTAAATTCTAAATTTTGAATTGTTAGTGTTTCTGAATTTACAACTTCTCCAATTTTAAAATATTCAATTTCTGCTAAAGCTTTTTCAAACACAACATCGTCTTTTGCCTGAAGTACCAATCCAATATTTTCAGAGAATAGGATTTTTACCAAGTCTTTTTCGGCGAAAGCATCAAAGGAAATTGTAGCGCCCAAATTCACATCGGCAAAGCACATTTCCAATAATGTTGTGATTAAACCACCGCTTCCAATATCATGACCTGCAACAATTTGACGGTCTTTAATTAAATCTTGAATGACATTAAAAGCACGCTTAAAGAAAGCAGCATTTTTAATTGTTGGAGCATCAGAACCAATCTTATTTTGTGTCTGTGCAAACGAACTTCCTCCCAATTTAAAATCGTCTTGCGACAAATTGATATAATAAATCGAACCACCATTTTTCTGCAAAACAGGCTCAACGACTTTGGTAATATTCGAACAATTTCCAGCAGCAGAAATGATAACCGTTCCCGGTGCAATCACTTCGTCATTCGGATATTTTTGTTTCATGGATAGCGAATCTTTCCCAGTTGGAATATTGATTCCCAATTCAATAGCAAAATCGGAACATGCTTTAACTGCTTCATATAATCGCGCATCTTCGCCTTCATTTTTACATGCCCACATCCAGTTGGCAGAAAGTGAGACACTTTTTAGATTCTCTTTTAATGGCGCAAACACAAGGTTTGACAAGGCTTCGCCAATGGCATTTCTACTTCCAGCAGCTGGATCAATCAAAGCCGTTATGGAGGAATGCCCAATAGAAGTAGCAATTCCTTCTTTGCCTAAATAATCCAAAGCCATTACGCCACAATTGTTTAGAGGTAATTGCAACGGTCCAACGCATTGTTGCTTGGCTACTTTCCCACCTACGCAACGGTCCACTTTATTGGTCAACCAATCTTTACAAGCTACAGCTTCAAGTTGCAAAACTTGGTTTAGGTAATTTTGTATATTTTCTTGATTATAAGTAAGTTCATTATAATTTCTAATAATATTTTTATCAGTCATTATTACTTTTGGCGAACTGCCAAACATATCTTCCAAAGCAAAATCCATTGGCTTGGCACCTGTCGATTTGCTTTCAAAAGTAAACCGATGATTGTTCGTTACATCACCAACTTGGTACATCGGTGAACGTTCTCTTTCTGCAATTCTTTGCAAGAAATCAATGTTTTCCTGACCAATGACTAATCCCATGCGTTCCTGACTTTCGTTGCCAATAATTTCTTTGGCAGAAAGCGTAGGATCTCCAATAGGTAATCTGTCTAAATCTATCAAACCTCCTGTTTCTTCAACCAATTCGGAAAGGCAATTCAAATGTCCGCCAGCTCCGTGATCGTGTATGGAAACGATAGGGTTTTCATTGCTTTCCACCAAACCTCGAATGGCATTGGCAGCTCTTTTTTGCATTTCGGGATTGGAACGTTGTATGGCGTTTAATTCTATTCCAGAACCAAAAGCGCCAGTATCTGCTGAGGAAACGGCAGCGCCACCCATTCCAATTCGGTAATTTTCACCACCGAGAATTACGATTTTATCACCAGCAGTTGGTTTCTTTTTAATGGCTTGATTTAATTTTCCATAGCCAATTCCACCTGCTTGCATAATGACTTTATCATAACCTAATTTTCTATTCTCTTCTTCATGCTCGAAAGTCAAAACGGAACCTGTAATTAAAGGTTGTCCAAATTTGTTTCCGAAATCGGAAGCCCCATTCGACGCTTTAATTAAAATATCCATAGGTGTTTGATACAACCATGGTCTTTCTTTCATGCCTTTTTCCCAATTCCTATTTTTGGTTAAACGAGAATACGAAGTCATATAAACGGCTGTTCCTGCCAAAGGCAATGAACCTTGTCCACCCGCCAAACGGTCTCTAATTTCGCCACCAGAACCTGTGGCAGCACCATTGAAAGGTTCTACGGTTGTTGGGAAATTATGGGTTTCGGCTTTTAGGGAAATTACAGATTCAAAATCAGAGACTTCGTAAAAATCAGGTTTGTCTGGAGTTTTGGGTGCAAATTGCTGCACTTTTGGACCTTTCACAAACGCTACATTGTCTTTGTAAGCGGAAACAATATCGTTAGGATTTTCGGCAGATGTTTTTTTAATTAATTTGAAAAGGGAAGAAGGTTGTTCCACGCCATCAATCACAAAGGTACCATTGAAAATCTTGTGGCGGCAATGTTCCGAATTCACTTGAGAGAAACCAAACACTTCCGAATCGGTAAGTTTTCTGTTTAATTTTTGAGACAAATTATTCAGGTAATCCACTTCTTCTTGGCTCAATGCCAATCCTTCTTGTTTGTTATAGGCAGCAATATCTTCAATTTCCAAAATAGGTTCGGGTTGGATATTTACTGTGAAAATAGCTTGGTTGAGTTCGGTATATTTTTGCGAAAGCATTGGATCAAAATCCTTGAAATCAGCATTGACTTTTTGGAATTCTTCAATTCGGATGATACCTTCAATTCCCATGTTTTGAGTAATCTCTACCGCATTGGTACTCCAAGGTGTAACCATAGCGGCACGTGGGCCAATAAAAAAATCCGTTAGGACGGATTTTTCTAGTTTATGAGCGTCGGCAAAAAGCCAGTTAAGTTTAGAGATTGTTTCTGCTGAAAGTTCGTTTTGCGTCTGAACGGCAAAAACAGTAGTACTTTCGTTTCCGAAGAAATGAATCATTGTAGTTGTATTAGTTGTTGTAGGTGCAAATTTAAGTTAAAAAGCAGGATATACAAAATGTGTTTTAGATACTTTTAAAAGTAGTTTTCAACATTATTTAAAATAAAAAATATCTTATAATTTTATTTGATACTTTTGGAATTCAATTTGCGTTTATGAAACATTTATATTCTATTCTATTTTTATTTGGATTTTTATCAATAGCTGATGCACAGATAATTAATTTTCCTGATTCTAATTTTAAAAATTATTTATTATCGTCATATGCGGGGTCAAATGTCTCTTTTGATAGTAATAATAATGATATTGCCCTTGATGCAAATAATGATGGACAAATACAGGAAAGTGAAGCTGCGGCTATTTATCATTTAAGGGTTAATGGTACTAATTTGAACATTACTAATGTGACAGGTTTAGCTTATTTTACTAATTTGAGAACATTTGACATATATTATACAGATGTTACCAGTTTAGATTTAAGTCCTCTCACTAATTTGATTTATTTATCCTGTAATGATAATTCGCTTGACTCGCTTAATGTAACCGGTTTGTCAAATCTTAAGCAGCTTAATTGTAGGGACAACAACATATCAACCATTAATTTTAATACACTCACTTCAATAGAAGATGCACTTTGCGACAATAATTCGCTTATAAATGTTGATATAAACGGACTTTTGAATTTAAAGCAGTTATATGTTGGATATAATGATATTACATCAATTAACGTTCAGAACTCCCCACAAATATTTAGTTTCTGGTGCAATAATAATTTTATTAGTTCTTTGGAAGTTAATCAATTAACTGGTTTGACATCTTTTTATTGTCAGGATAATTTATTGACAACAATTGATGTAAGTGCTTTGACAAATTTATCAGAATTCTTTTTTTCCGGTAATCATCAATTGACTAACATCAACATGAAAAATGGTAGTTCTCAATTTATTGACTATTCCATTGGTCTGCAAAATTTGCAATATGTATGTGCTGATGAATCAGAAATAAGTAATCTTCAGAATATTTTTATGGGTAATAATTACTCCGTAAATGTAAACTCTTATTGTTCATTTGTTCCTGGAGGAGTATTTTATTCGATTCAAGGTAACTCAAAATTAGATTCAAATCAAAACGGATGTGATAGTGGTGATTTTACTTTCCCAAATTTAAATTTAGCAATTACAGATGGAACAAATACAGCTAATTTTATTTCAAATACTTCAGGGAATTATTCTATTCCTGTTCAAGCAGGAACGCAAACAATAACACCAATTCTTGAAAATCCAACGTATTATACTATTTCACCTACTAGTTTTTCGGTAACTTTTCCAACACAGTCAAGTCCTTATATACAAAATTTTTGTGTTAGTCCTAACGGGGTGCATAATGATTTAGAAGTTACAATTCTACCAATAATTAGAGCAAGACCTGGTTTTGATGCAACCTATAAAATTGTATATAAAAACAAAGGAACTTCAATACAATCGGGTAGCGTGACATTTTCTTTTGAAGATGATAAAGTAGATTTTGTTACAGCAACACCTACTATCTCAACTCAAAGTGACGGTTTACTTTCTTGGGATTACAGTAATTTAGAACCTTTCGAAAGCAGAACTATCATTGTAACAGTGAATATCAATTCGCCAATGGAAAATCCACCTGTAAATATTGGTGACGAATTAGATTTTACGAGTATTGTAAATCCATTATCGGGAGATGAAGTTTTATTTGATAATACTAAAAGTTTAAAGCAAGTTGTTGTTGGTTCTATTGATCCAAATCAAAAAACTTGTTTAGAAGGTGACACAGTCGGAACAGAAATGATAGGAGCTTACATTAATTACCTAATACAATTTGAAAACACAGGAACTTTTGCAGCTGAAAACATTGTAGTAAAAGATATGATTGATACTACTAAGTTTGACATTGATTCATTGATTCCAATAAATAGTAGCCATTCGTTTGTAATTCGAATTAATGATAATAAAGTAGAGTTTGTTTTTGAGAATATTAATCTGCCTTTTGACGATGCAAATAATGATGGTTATGTTGCTTTTAAAATAAAAACAAAGCCAACTTTGGTTGTAGGTGATACATTTGAAAACAAGGCAAATATTTATTTTGATTATAATTTTCCAGTCGTTACAAATACTACTTCGACTACTATTCAAACTTTAGGAAATCAGAATTTTGATTTTTCTAATTATTTCAGTTTATATCCAAATCCCGCTAAAGGCGTTTTAAATATTCAAGTTAAAAATGCCATTTTGGTTTATTCAGTTAGTATTTATAACGTGCTTGGACAGTTACTTCAGATTGTTACTAATCCAACAACTACGATTGATGTTTCAACATTAAAGACGGGTAATTATTTTGTTAAATTAACTACTGACAAAGGAACTGCTTCAAGCAAGTTTGTTAAAAATTAATCAGGGAAAATAATATGCTGATAAGCACCAATATCCACTCTGTTTAGGTCGTTTAGTTGTCTTGGCGTTCCAATTACATCCAGAGTAATCCCCAAATCATCTCCAAAACCTTTAGCATCGGAATGATCTCCAATCACTAACTTGTTGGTATAGACATCAAGAAAATCGGGCTGTTGATTTTTTATGATTTCATTTGTGTCATTGATGAAAGCATAATCGGGATTGTTGGTAAACTGATTATTGGTGTTATTGAATCGGATTTGACATTTGGTAAAAGTTGGTGATGTCCAATTAGTTTCAGGACTAATCGAACTTTTATCCAAAAATAATTCCACTTGATTGGAACCAAAAATAATACAGTTTTTAAAATCGGCTTGTTCTAAATCAAAAGCTACTTGCTGGTTGCTGTCATCTTTATAATAATTATCAATTAAAACAGCTAACTGCTTGGAATTGGACCAATTATTATTGAAAGTACACTGTTTAAATTCATAAGCACCACCAAGCGTACAAGCTAAAGCATATTGCCCCGCATAATTAATTACGATGTTTTCTCCTTTAATTTTAGCAGTCTTCGCATAAATACCCATATTGGTTGAATTGTAAATTTGGGTGTTTTTTATAGTCATATAATTGCCATCATTACTATCAATTAACAAACCTATAATGGCATTTTTAATGGTCAAATGGTCAATTTCATTTGCTGTACTTCCAGCTGTAAGCCATATGGTTCCCCATTGTCCTGGCACATCTGAAAAATCAGGTTCTAATCGGTCGCCTTCAAAAATAACTTCATTTTCCAACGCTTCAGTTGAAGAATTATTACCCTGAACTTTAAGCGAACCGCCATTACCAATAATCAAACCTGAATCGGCATGAAAATGGACTCGTGCTCCAGCTTGTACTGTTAATGTTTTTCCCGTGGGCACAGCGGCATAACCATAAACAACATAAGGTTTATCATTTCCCCAGACGTATTCATTTCCATTTACTGGGTCGCTATCATCGAGGTAAAAACCATACGCATCTTGGCCACCAATAGGGATTGTTTCTGTTGTTCCACTGCCAAGGTCTTTAGGGTATAAGAAATAAGCGTCTTGAATTAAGGTAACTAATTCTACTTTTTGTTGATTAGCTCCAGAGTCAAATAAAATTTGGTCGGTATAAAGGAAATCGGTTGGATTGGCAATAGCAACATCGGCAGTTACTTCAATAAAAATATACATGCTGTCTTTGGCTAAAAGCTCTACATCATTGAAAATCTGACCATCACCAAAACCATTATCGTCATTATCTTCACCTGTCATTCCATCAACGGTCATTCTGTATTTCGAAAGTAAGCCTTTGCCTAGTTGAATTTTTGGAATTTTAATATCAGTGTTACTTTTATTATACACTTTTAAAGTATAGGTACTTGAACCAATATTGGTGAAAACAGTATCTAAATAAACGGTATCTTTTGAAAAGGCTAAATCGCCTTTACTTGCTGAAAACACAAAGTCTTCACGGCATGAAGTTAATGAAATGGAGATTCCAATAAAGAATAAAACTAAAAATATTTTGCGCATGTGTTTTCTGAATTTTGGTAAATGTATGTATTAAAATTTAATTTGAAAATAGGTCAATTTGAAAATTTGAAAATGCAAAACTATATTATTAGTTTAGATAACGTAAAAATACAGCTTTATTATATTCTATCTCTGTAAAGTGTTTTTTCTATTATCAAATAAATAGTAAATTTACCAAAAAATACAAAATGACTTTTGATAAAGAAAAAATGCTGAAGTTGTGTAACGAGTGGTCTAAAAACACCTTGATGCAGACTTTAGAAATTGAATATATTGATGCAGGAGAAAATTTTCTAACCGCCAAAATGCCTGTTAATCCGCGAGTGCATCAACCTATGGGATTATTGCATGGAGGTGCAAGTGTGGCTTTGGCAGAAAGTGTCGGAAGTGCTGCTTCCATTATGTTGGTCAATCCCGAAAAGCAGGAAGTTCGTGGGATAGAAATCTCGGCGAATCATGTGCGAAGCAAACGGGAAGGAACTATTTTTTGTACGGCAACCATAGCTCATCAAGGAAGAAGTGTGCATTTGTGGGAGATTAAAATTACCGATGAAAATGGTAAATTGATTTCGGTATGCAAAATGTCCAATATGATTATACCACGACGTTAAAATGGTCGATTTATTTCAAAAAGTAAAACTACAATACGAACAGCAATTGCCGTTTGTAGTGTTTTGCAAACCCAATTCGGATAAAATTATTGGTTTGTTTCAAAAGGACAACAGCGATTATTTTATAGAAAATTTTGAAGAAAAAGGTTTTGTTTTTGCACCTTTCAACGGTTTGAATATTCCTTATATTCCTGTGGATTCGTCTGATGTTTATGTTGAAAAAGTTGCAGTTTCTGAATTTTATATTGACAATAATACCAAACTTATTCCGAATGAAAAGTCTCAACTTGATTTTGAAAAATTAGTTCAAAAAGGAATTGATGCGTTGCAATCAGAAACTTTTCAAAAAGTAGTTTTATCGAGAAATGAAACGGTAGCTATTTCCAATTTTGAAATTGAAATGGCTTTTAAAAAACTAGTTGTAAATTATCCAACGGCTTTTAACTATTGCTTTTTTCATCCAAAAACAGGTTTGTGGTTAGGAGCTACACCTGAGCAATTTTTAAAAGTGAGTAATCATGAAATTCAAACTGTAGCTTTGGCGGGAACTCAGGTTTTTGATACTACTGAAGAAGTGATTTGGGAAGCCAAAGAGAAACAAGAGCAAGAATTTGTCACTGATTTTATTGTGAGTAATTTGAAACAGTATGTGGATGAAGTGACTGTTTCTGAGCCTTATACGGCAAGAGCTGGAAATATAGTGCACATTAAAACTAATATTTCGGCAAATTTGCAACATCAAAATCTTAAGCCAATTATAGAAGCATTACATCCAACGCCAGCAGTTTGTGGTTTGCCAAAAGAAACAGCCAGAAATTTTATACTTAAAAATGAAGGTTACGAGCGCGAATATTATTCAGGGTTTTTAGGAGAATTGAATATTGATTTGGCAACTTTTAAAACGGAGCAATCCGATTTATTTGTTAATTTGCGATGTATGAAAATTGTAGAGAATGCTGCGGAACTATTTATAGGTTGCGGTATTACAAAGGATAGTAATCCGAATAAAGAATATATTGAAACGGTAAATAAGTCTTTGACAATGAAAAAGGTGCTTTAAAAAGCAATGATAATATTATAAAATAACAATTTATGAAACTAGATATTTTAGCTTTTGGAGCGCATCCCGACGATGTGGAATTAGGATGCAGCGGTACACTTGCCAAAGAAATTTCGCTTGGAAAAAAAGTTGGAATTATTGATTTGACGCGTGGTGAATTGGGCACACGAGGTTCGGTTGCTATTCGGAATGAAGAAGCTCGTAAAGCAGCAGACGTATTAGGTATTGTCGCCAGAGAAAATCTAGATATGCGCGATGGTTTTTTTATAAACGATGAGAAACACCAACTTGAAGTCATTAAAATGATTCGAAAATACCGTCCAGAAATTGTGATTTGTAACGCCATTGACGATAGACATATTGATCACGGGAAAGGAAGTAAACTTGTTTCGGATGCTTGTTTTCTTTCGGGTTTGCGAAAAATAGAAACTACTGTTGATGGGAAATTGCAAGACCCTTGGCGACCAAAAACGGTGTATCATTATATCCAATGGAAGAATATTGAACCTGATTTTGTGGTTGATATATCGGCATTTATAAAAAACGAGACGGCTGCTATTTTGGCTTACAGTTCCCAGTTTTATGATCCTAATTCCAATGAACCAGAAACGCCAATTGCAACTAAAAATTTCTTAGAAAGCATTCATTATCGCTCTCAGGATTTAGGAAGATTGGTAGGCGTGGAGTATGCCGAAGGTTTCACTGTAGAAAGGTATTTGGCTGTCAATAGCTTAAGCGATTTGATTTAATTTTTATTTTTTTTCTTTGGCAAAAGAAAACTTTTATATTATATTTGCACACGTTAAAAATGGTGGTTGTAGCTCAGCTGGTTAGAGCGCTGGTTTGTGGTGCCGGAAGTCGCCGGTTCGAACCCGGTCATCCACCCAAGAACGCAAAAGCCCTGATTTATCAGGGCTTTTTTTGTTAATCAATCTTTTTGGTGATGAAAAAAATTGTCTTTTTACTATTGTTCCCTTTATTAGTGATGGCTCAAATCGATAAAACCATCGATAAGACTATAAAGTTAAAAGTGGCCATCATGCAAAATTTTGTTGCAAAAGGAGCAGAAGGCGAAACGATGTTTTGGCAAACAAAAGGTAAAGTTACCTATGCGATTGTCAATTATACGGAAGAACAAAATCCCCAATTCAAAGCTTTGTTCATTGCTCAATACCAAGAACTCTTGACGATTTACAAAAAAATGATTGTTTCAGAAGATGAAAAAGACACTGCGTTATATGTAAAAACACTCATTCGTCAAGAAGAAGATTATCGCAATTTGCTAACACCAGCACAATTAAAATTGTATCTAGACAAACTAGCAGATTTAGAGAAAAACAACCCAGAAGCAAGCGATTCCTATTCCTCTTTATTCTTTTCTGAATATTTATTGAAAGAATATAAATCGAAATTTACTTTATAAAAAAAGCGCCAGAAAATTGGCGCTTTTTTTATTCTTATACTAAAGATTATTTTCCATCTTTATCTACAACCAAACGATTTTCACGATTGGCAATTTCCCAAGCAATAGTAAACGCCAGTTGCGCTCTTTTGGCTAAAGCATCAAACTCAATTTTATCCACTTCATCCGTAGCTTTGTGATAATCGGCATGCACACCATTGAATAAAAACACGGAAGGAATACCGTTTTTTGCAAAATTATAATGATCGGAACGATAGTAAAAACGGTTTTTATCGGCTCTGTCATTGTATTTATAATCAATGTTGATATTGATGAATTTTTTATTCATCTCCTCACAAACGTTGTACAAATCGGTAGATAAATAGTCGGAGCCAATTAGATAAATATAATTATTACTATCGGCGTGCGCTACATCTCGACGTCCAATCATGTCAATGTTTACATCGGCAACGGTATTAGCCAAAGGGAATAATGCATTTTCGGAATAATATCTTGAACCATGTAAACCGTGTTCTTCTCCTGTAACATGAAGGATTAAAATTGAACGTTTTGGACCATGACCTTCATTTTTGGCCTTTTGAAATGCCTTCGCAATCTCCACTAAAGCCACAGTTCCGGAACCATCATCATCGGCACCATTATAAACTTCACCTTTTTTTACACCCACGTGGTCGTAATGCGCAGAAACTACAATAATTTCATCTGGTTTTTCAGAACCTTCAATGAACGCCCAAATGTTTTCGGAATCATTTAAACCTTCATCTTTTTTCGCATTTAAGTAAGCAGCCGGAATAGGTTGGTAATAGCTAGTAGCTCCTTTTGGAAACGGAATGCCCGCTTTTTTATATTCGTCAATTAGATAATTACCTGCTTTCTTTTGACCAGGACTTCCCGTTTCTCTTCCTTCCATTTCGTCAGAAGCAACGATGGTTAAATGCGTTTTTAAGGTTTCTGCAGTAATATTGTTAATGTATTTTTGTTCGTCTAAAGGTGTTTTTTTAACAGCTTTTTTTTGGCTTGTACAATTTATGGATATTGAAGCAATTAATAGTAAGCAAATGATTTTTTTCATTGTTTTAATGGATATTAATTAAGGTATATAGGAAAAATAAAATGAGCATGATAGTTATAAAAAACATATTAATGAAAAACAGGAATACGCTTTTAATAAACGAAACCCATCTGGTCTCGCCATAGAATCTGTGATGTGCTGGATAGAAATAGTAGGACATCCAGACATAACCAACAAATTTAAAAATATTTTTAATGCTGGTAATTAAAGTGGAATCTCCCAAAAGCCCTATAGCTTTTGAAAAAAGAAATATGATTAAATAGATGAGCAACAAAAACGAAAAATAATGTAGCGTAAAGATGCCATGATCAAAATAATACCATCTTTTTTTGGAGTGAAATAGCCATAAGAAAAAAGCAAATAGAGGCATATAAAGGATTAAAACTTTTGGAAAATTATGCAACGCCGATTCAAATCCTTTGTCAATAATTTCTGCTCGGGTATTGTTATCTTTTACATATTGAATTTTTCGATTAATCCAATATTCAAAATCGCCCATTTTATCACTGGGTTTTGAAAATTTCTGAACGGAATCTATTTGTGCTACGGATTGATATCCAGTATTAAATAAACCATCTTCATTATCTCCTTTGGTTTCTTTTTCAACTTTTTCAGCATTTTTTTGGATAGAATCTTTAACGGATTGTGTAAGCGCATCCGATTTTAAAAACTCTTTTAACCCTATTTTTTTTGCAGAAATAGTGTCAATTTTGTTATCTTTTGATGTAGTTGTTGTGGTTTGATTGATATTTAATAAATCATCCTCTTTATCTGGCGCAACAGCAATCAAAAAAAAGGTAACAAAGCTGATGAAAATGTATAATCTAACGGGTGCTAAATACGAGAGTCTTTTCCCAGAAAGATATTCTTTGGTTAAAGAGGCTGGTCTTAGCAACAAGTTTTTTATTGTTTTCCAAAAGGCATTTTCGTAATGCGTTAAATCTTCGAAAAAGTGTATGAATAGATGGTGGAAAGTTTTTCGGGTGTCGCTATTCTCTTGGCCACAATTGGGACAAAATCTATTTTCTACAACATGTTTACAATTAAGACAGGTTTTGTCTTTTCTAATAGGATTCCTAGACATAAAAACTTCAATCAATAATCAGTTGTAAATCTATTAAAATTATTTCTATTTTCGTACATATATAATTTGTAATCATGCAATCACAAGCAAAAACACCCGAACAGTATTTAGAAGAACTTCCCGAAGAGCGTAAGATTGCCTTTGGAAAACTTAGAAAAACCATTTTAAAAAACCTTCCTACTGGATTTGAAGAAGAAATGTCATACGGAATGATTGGCTATGTTGTGCCTTTTTCTATTTACCCAAAAGGTTACCATTGCAATACAAAACTTCCATTGCCTTATATCAATATTGGTTCGCAAAAGAACTTCATAGCGATGCATCACATGGGAATTTATGGTAGTGAGGAGTTGCTGAATTGGTTTGTGTCGGAATATCCAAAACATTGCAAAACCAAACTGGATATGGGAAAAGGCTGCATCCGATTTAAAAAAATGGATGACATTCCCTATGATTTAATTGCCGAATTGGTTGGCAAAATATCCGTTCAAGGATATGTTGAAAAATATGAAAGTCTTTTAAAAAGCAGATAAGATGATTGAAATAGAAAAAGTTCTTGCAACAGATATTGACAAATTTCAAATTATTAGAAACATTGCTCAAGAAACTTGGCCAATTGCCTATGGAGCTATACTTTCCATGGAACAATTGGAATATATGTTTGACATGATGTATAGCACCACAAGTTTGTTGGAACAAGCTACTAAGAAAAATTTGCAATTCATACTTGCCAGAGAAGGTAGTGATTATCTTGGTTTCGCTTCCTATGAAATCGATATCCATCAAACGAATAAAACAAAAATCCACAAAATCTACATATTACCTTCAGCACAAGGAAAAGGAATTGGTAAAAAGCTGATTGATTTTGTAGCTGAAGAAGCGAAAAGTCAAAAAGACATTGCGATTATCCTAAATGTAAACAAGTATAATTCGGCACTACATTTCTATCTTAGATTAGGATTTTCGAATGTAAAAGAAGAAGTAATTGATATTGGAAACGGGTATGTCATGGATGATTATGTAATGGAGAAAATGTTCGAATAATTGCTTATTTTTGTCAACGAAAATTAAAAACTATACCCATGGCTAAGTGGCAGGAAAGAGCGGAACTTCTATTTAAAAAAGAAGGATTGGAGAATTTAAAAAAGTCGAATGTATTGGTCGTTGGACTTGGTGGAGTTGGTTCATTTGCAGCCGAATTTTTAGCACGTGCCGGAGTGGGTAAAATGACAATAGTGGATGGTGATGTTGTGGATATTACCAATGTTAACAGACAATTGCCAGCTTTGCATTCTACCGTTGGTATGCTAAAAGTAAATGTAGTTGGTGATAGATTAATGGACATCAATCCAGAGTTGCAACTTACCAGAGTGCAGGAATTTCTTTCCCCAGAACGCGCATTTGAAATCGTTACTCCAGATTTTGATTATGTGTTAGACTGTATTGACAGTGTCACACCAAAACTCAATTTGATTATTGCTGCCAAACGCAAACGAGTAAAAATAATTTCGAGCATGGGCGCTGGTGGAAAAATGGAAGCTTCCAAAGTTAAGGTTTCGTGCATCAGTAATTCAACCAATTGTCTTTTGGCAAAAACCATCAGAAAGCGATTGAAAGAACATAAAATAGACAAACTAAAAGTGGTTTTCTCCTCGGAAATTCAAGATGAATCAAGTTTAAAAATGACCGATGGTTCTAATTATAAAAGATCTTTTTACGGTACCAATAGCTATATGCCGGGGCTTTTCGGTTTGTATACTGCTGAGACGGTGATTCGCTATTTATTGAAAAAGGAATAATCAACTTCTTCATAAATCTTCAAGAAATAAAATGATAAAAACAGTAATTTTCGATATGGATGGTGTTATTGTTGACACGGAACCTGTACATCATTATGCCTATAATGAGCATTTTAAGCAATTGAATATCACCATTACGCCAGAGATTTATGCTTCCTTTACAGGAAATTCAACAAAAAATATTTTTGAAAGATTGAAAGCCCAATTCAATCTCGAAGATGATGTTGCAACTTTGGTAGAAACCAAACGTAACCTTTTTAATGATGCTTTTGATAGCAAAGAAGATTTGTATTTATTGGAAGGAGTTGAAGATTTAATTAAAGATTTATATGCCAATGGAATGCAATTGGTTTTGGCTTCATCCTCTGCATATGTTACGATTAATAGGATTTTCGATAGGTTTGACTTGCACAAATATTTTTCTCATATCGTTTCGGGCGAAGATTTTCCAAAATCAAAACCACATCCTGCCATTTTTCAGCATGCTGCATTTTTGGCACAAACGCCAGTAGAGAATTGTATCGTGATTGAAGATAGTACGAATGGAATTTTAGCGGCTAAAGCGGCAGGGATTTATTGTGTTGGTTATGATAGTTTTCATTCCAAAATGCAGGATTATTCGAAAGCGGATAAAATAATCACTAACTTTAATGAACTAAACTATAACAACATCTTAACTATTAATTTATGAAAAAATTTAGTTTTGCCTTAGTCGTTTTATTTATTTCAGTTCATGCTTTCTCGCAAAACAAACCTTTCTGGGATGAAATCAAATCCTTTAGAACGCAGGACAGTATTCAGAAACCACAAGACGGAATGCTATTGTTTATTGGTAGTTCCTCTTTTAGATTATGGAAAGATGTTAAAGAAGATTTTCATAACAATAACATTGTCAATAGAGCTTTTGGTGGTGCTACGCTAGTTGATGTTATTAATTATCAGCAAGATGTTGTTTTGAAATATAAGCCCAAAAAAATATTTCTTTATTGTGGCGAAAATGACATTGCAAGCGCCGAAAGTATAACTCCGGAAATCGTTTTTACCCGATTCAAGACTTTGTATGAAACAATGCGAGCACAATTTCCAAATACACCTATTCTATTTGTTTCTATAAAGCCATCTATACTTCGTTGGTCTATGAAAGACCGAATGAAAGCAACGAATATTTTAATTAGTACTTATTTGAATGGTAAATCCAATGCTTTTTTTGTTGATATTTGGGACAAAATGCTCGAAAATGGAGAGCCATTGAAAGATATCTTCAAAGAAGATAATCTACACATGAATGCCAAAGGTTATGCTATTTGGGTTAAGGAAATGAATACTTTGGTTAATGATTAAATCTTCAATTCAATCGTTATAAAAAAAAGCTCCGTTATTAGCGGAGCTTTTTACATTTTATAGAAGGCTTATTTTTTGACTTCTATCTTTGTGTTTTCACTATTTATATCTACACCATTAGCGTCTATTTTTACAGAAGTTCCCTCAGTTTCGGCAGCAGCAGTGTCTTTTACCATTACGGTGTCAGTTTCAACAGTAGTTGTATTGTTCTCAATAGTTTCTGTTGTTTTTTCTTCTTTTTTTCCACAGGAAGATAACATTAATACTGTCATCAATCCCAAACATAATATGATTTTTTTCATAATAAATTAAATTAAGGTTCAATGGTAAAGGTATTCTAAAGGAATCCATTAGTTTTTCATAATTTATATTATTAGTTACATAATTATCCTACTGCAACTTTGTAAACCCTTAAGCATCTTTCCCTTGCTTCTTTGTGATCCACGATTGGTTTTGGATAGCTTGCCGTTTCTAATTCCGGAATCCATTTTTTGATGTACTGCAAATCCTTATCAAATTTCTTAATCTGTTCGGTTGGATTGAAGATTCTAAAGTAAGGAGCAGCATCCACGCCACTTCCCGCTGCCCATTGCCAATTGCCGACGTTACTCGATTGTTCGTAATCTAATAATTTTGTGGCAAAATATGTTTCTCCCCAACGCCAGTCAATTAATAAATGTTTGCATAGAAAACTTGCCACAATCATGCGCACTCTGTTGTGCATGTGACCCGTTGTATTCAATTCGCGTATTCCTGCATCCACAAAAGGATAACCGGTTTTTCCATCACACCATTTTTGAAATAAATCTTCGTTATTATCCCATTGAATGGCATCATATTTTGGACGGAAACTTGTATTGACAGTATCTGGAAAATGCCATAAAATTTGCATAAAAAACTCCCGCCAAATTAATTCTTTTAAAAAAGTTTCGTTTCTGCTTTCAAGGGCTTTTGCAACCATCTTCCGAATGGAAACGGCTCCAAATCTTAGATAAATTCCTAAGTAAGAAGTTTTATTTAAAGCTGGAAAATTTCGAGTGGCTTCGTAATTATCAATTAAATTATTTGAAATGTCAAAAGGAGTAATTTTGATTGTTGAAGGTTCAAATCCAATGGCTGATAAACTCAAAAAAGGGTAGGAGTGTGGCGCAATTTTATCTAATCTATCTTCGGAATTGTAATGAATTAGTTTGATTTTCTTGAAGTTCTCTTTCCACTTGTTTGAATAAGGAGTGTAAACTACATAAGGCAAACCATCGTCTTTGGTAACTTCGCTTTTTTCAAAAATCACTTGGTCTTTACTGGTTTTGAATCCGATATTTTGCTCTTTAAAGAAATGATATAATTCCAAATCACGTTTTCTAGCATAAGGTTCGTAATCGTGATTGGTGTAGATAGTTTTGATTTTGTTTTCTGAAATTATTTTTTGAAATACCTCCAAAGGTTTTCCGTGAAAAACGGCCAAAGATTTTCCAATGCATTGTAATTGACTTTGAATTTTCTCCAATTGCTGGTAAATAAATGTCACGCGAGCATCCTCTTTTTGCAATTGAGAAAGAATGGAATCATCAAAAATAAAAATGGGAAGCACGTTTTCATCACTTTGTAAAGCGTGAAAAAGTCCAACGTTATCTTCGAGTCGTAAATCTCTGCGGAACCAAAATATATTCATAAAAATTGACTTGCTATTGATTTACTAAAAGTGTTGACATGCCGCCATCAACATGGAATATTTGTCCCGAAATCCAACTGCTTTTATTGCTTAAAAGAAAGCTTGCCATTTCAGCAATATCTTCTGCCGAACCAAATCGTTTTAGAGGATGTCGCAATGCTGATTTTTCTCTTTTTTCATCATTACTCAAAAATTTATCTGCCAATGGCGTGTCAGTTAAAGAGGGTGCAATCACATTCACTCTAATTTTTGGAGCATATTCGGCAGCTAATGCTTTTGCAAAACCTTCAATGGCTCCTTTTGATGCTGATACACTTGTGTGAAATGGCATTCCCATACTTACGGCAACGGAACTAAATAAAACAATGCTCGATTGTTCAGATGCTACTAAATTAGGTAAAACGGCTTGAATTACTTTTACCAAACCTATAAAATTTATTTGCAAATCGGCTTCAAATGTTTCTGGTTTTAATCCTTTGAAAGGTCTTAAATTAATGCTTCCCGGACAATAGACCAACCCGTCAATTATAGAAGGTAAATTGCTGGTGTTTAAACTATCAGTGGTAACGTCAAATGAAATATGGGTAACATTTAAACCTACTAAATTTTCATTGGTTCTTGAGGCTATATATAGGTTGGCATCGTTTTGTAATGATTTGACAATTGCATTTCCAATGCCATAGGAACCTCCAATTAAAAGTATATTTTTCATTTTTAAACGTGTTTAAATTCACCAAACATTTCGATTAATTTTTTTCTACGGTATTCAAATATTTCATTCAACTTTGGTTTTACCAAAAACGGATGGACCAATTGCCCCAAAATTCCCATTGGGACTTTATAATCCACAATGTCTTCCATTTCAACGCCTCCTGGAATTTCTTTTATAAAATGTTTGTGATGCCAAAGCGCATATGGACCAAATCGTTGTTCGTCAACAAAATACTTTTTATCTACAACATGCGTAATTTCGGTAACCCATTTTGTTGGAATTCCTAAAACTGGAGTAACAATGTATTGAATTATTTGTCCGGGATACATTTCTCTATCAGCACCTGAAAGGATTTTGAATCCCATATATTCAGGAGTTATCAGCTGCAAATTTTTCGGATCTGATAGTAATTCCCATGCTTGGTTTAGAGTAATGGGAAGATTTTGTTTGGTATGCAATCTATATATTTTCATAGTTATTTAAATGAATGTAAAGTTATGAAATGTTTAACGATTTTAGATAAATATTAAACAATAAATATTAACTATTTAAGGTATTATTAACATTTGAGAAAAATACTATTTGTAATTTTGAGCAACTTTAAACTCTAAACTATGAAAAAAATTATTTTTGTTTTTGCAATGTTGATTGCAAACTATGCTATCAAAGCACAGGTAAAAACACCACAACCAAGCCCGAAAGCTGTTATACAACAAACAGTTGGATTGACAGATGTTGAAATTGAATACAGTCGTCCAAGTGCCAAAGGAAGAATCGTTTTTGGTGATTTAGTTCCTTTTGGTAAACTTTGGAGAACAGGCGCTAATGAAAATACTATCGTGACTTTTAGTGATGATGTTGTGATTAATGGCAATCCACTTAAAAAAGGGAAATATGCTTTATACACTACTCCAAAAGCGGATATGTGGGAAGTTATTTTCTATTCGGCTACCGATAATTGGGGAACTCCTGAAAATTGGAACGTAAATAATGTAGCTGTTTCAACTAATGTTGATTCAAAAACTGTATCAAATCCTGTAGAAACTTTTACTATTGCTATAAATAATTTAACGAATGACAGTGCTACTTTAGATATTGCTTGGGAGAAAACAATGGTTTCTGTTAAGTTTGAAGTACCAACACAAAAATCGGCTATGGCAAGTATTGAAAAAGCATTAGCTGGTCCTACGGCAGGCGATTATTTTTCATCTGGACAATATTATTTTCAATCGGGTGGCGATATGAATAAAGCATTGGAATATGTAAATAAAGCCCTTAGTATGGTTAAACCCGGTGCAGATGTTCCTTTTTGGCAACTAAGACAAAAATCATTAATTCAAGCTAAATTAGGAGATAAAGCAGGAGCAATTGCTACTGCCAATCTTTCATTAGCTGGAGCTGAAAAAGCTAAGAATAGTGACTATGTTAAAATGAATAACGACAGTATCAAAGAGTGGAGTAAGAAATAATTTCCACACATTTTGTTAGAACCACGAATTCAATTCTTTATTGAGTTCGTGGTTTTTTTATGCATTTCCTTTTTT